>Ga0214919_10010770_pt1 | contig 11510 bp, 9 predicted proteins | sample LL1503_MetaG_FD_177994 | JGI IMG/M metagenome (GOLD analysis project Ga0214919, IMG submission 177994) | Freshwater microbial communities from Lake Lanier, Atlanta, Georgia, United States - LL-1503 | ecosystem: Environmental > Aquatic > Freshwater > Lake | place: USA: Georgia | collected 2015-03-15
ATATTTATCTCTTGGTAATAATTCTTCCAATAGTGGAAAATAATAATATGAAAGTGACCATCTACATTTTGTAGTTTTAATTAACTCTAACAATCTTCTATGTGAAGCTGGTCCAAATACACCATCAGCATCTGCACCATACCAAAATAGTCTTTTAGCATCATCCTCACCTTTATTCTCATCAAAGCGAGCATATGGTGGATCTAAATATAAATAAGTGTCCTCAGAGTCATATCTAAGAATTAACTCTTCAAAATCAATATTATAAAAATTAGTAATTGATTGTAGTTTGTTTGTATAAGTATTATTCTTTAACTTCTTGATAAGAACTTCTAACTTCAATCTATCTTTATCTTTCTTATACCCATTAAATCCAGCACCACGAGGATAAACCGAATTATGAGCTGATGTAATCAAGAAAGCATAGATTGCTGCCTTTTCAAAATCACCAATCTCAAAATTCATATCATCTAAGAATGAATCCTTTGTGTATTTTTTATACACAGCTTTATAAAAGTCCCACTTTTCTAGTGGTTTTACTAACTCAGTATATAAAATATTATCAGGTTTAGATAGATTTTCTAAATATGTTACAAACTTTTGAGGTTCTGAGCTACATTTATATAAGTTAACTTGATGTCTATTTTTATCATTATAGATGACTTGTTCAAATTTAAGAGAATCATCATCCATATAAGTTGCAAAACTACCACTAAACGGCTCTAAATAGGTTTTAATACTACCATCTTTAGGTATTTTTGAATTTATAAATTCAATAAAAACATTTGAGGATTTTCCTCCAAAGTAAGATATAAGTGACATTTTTAATTTTATTTTTTAGGAAATAATAGCTCTTCTAGTGAAGTTTTTTTATTTTGTTGTCTTAATTCACCACGAACCCTCATTATAATTTTACCAAGATTATTTTCTCCTTCTCCTCGACAAACTCCCCAAAAAGTATCATTCCAAAAATTACCCTCAATTAGTTCTTCATCACCAGTAGATAACAATAATTCTTTTAAATCAGTATGTTTAAACTTCTCCCTGACTCCCCATAACATTATATCAAGTTTAACATCATCCCAATCTCTTCTTATTTTTATTATCTTACCAAATTGTTTAACCTTTGCGGGGTCAGGCATTTTAGCAATAAGTTCTCTACAATCTATCATAGTAATATACCTACCATCTATTTGTTGGTCATTTTTAACTTTCATAGCAACATAATAATGTTCTACTGTTGGATAGGTAATACCTTGATGTTCTATTTTAGCAGGGTAGAAATTTGAGAGGAATCTCCATCTACCAGTAAATGATTCTATCATAGAAATTATATGTTAAAAACAGAATATGTTTAAAAAGAAATACCCACCAATTGAGGTGGGTATTGGTCTAAAGATACTATCTTTAGAGTGGTTCTTAGTGGAGATGTCCGGTAACGAACCGGAGTCTTCCTCAGTTAAAAACGATTAATCCTTCACAAGCTTAGAAAGTTTTTCTTTAACTCACAAAATAGATAGTTGTTTCGACTCAAAAACACTCTAACAAAAAACTATCACTATTTATACTGTTGTGATTCAGTGTGAATTTTTTAGAATGTATCCTAAGATTAGGCTACTTCAAGCTCATTCACAGTGAGCAAGTTGTTTTGTAGAGCAGCTACTAAATCTTCACTGGTTCCTACTTCTGTAACGTTTCCGTTTACGATTTTGATAATTTATTTTAATCGGACTTTACCAAACCGATGCCTGCTTAATCACCTTTACTCTGCGAATCTATTCATATCATCCCCAGATTTGATTATTTTACAAATATACATCTTATATATTAAACTACAAAATAGTTTAATTCTTTTTTATTAAAAAGGGGCTCTATCATCTTTATCACCATCTGAATAGAAAAATGAAAATTGTAAAATAGGAATACCCTCTTTACTTTCATATAATTCTAATTCTGACTCGTATTGAGGTAATATATCTCTTTTTAACTTATTTGTAACAATATCAAAACAACGTAGAATATTTTGCATTTTTTCCTTCTTCTGTAAGTAGATATACAAGATAATATCTAGATCATCTCTTTCAACATAGGCAGAGACACCATAGTTATTAAACATTGATCTTATTAGATAACAAAGATGATCTTCTTCTTCACCATCCTCATCATCTGAATCATCTGAATACTTATCAAAATCATCATCAGAATCTTCATAAAAATCATCTTCAAAATACCTCGTATTTTCTTTTACGGGTAGATTCTCTAGTTTTATATTCTTTAAAATCATATTATTTTAATTCTATTTTAATATAATGGTCGTCAAAATATATATCTGGATCCATTTTAAACTCTCTTAATAATCCCGAAAGTTGTTCTAAATCTTTATAAACAACATCAACATCTGGATCATCAACTTCCATCTTAATGTAGGCATTACCATACTCACTTACCATTTTTGTCTCTAAGTTGAATACACTAGCTTTAAATGCTGTAATAAAACCTCTATATTTTCTCAAAACTTCTTCATTAAATCCAACCTTTTTAACAGTTGGCAACTCTTCCCAGTTTACATCTAAACAAGCTTTTGCAAGCCTCTCTAAAAATGAGATATTCTGACGTTCAGTAACTCTATGCTCTTCAAAATATCCAACTGAAATATTTGTACATTCCGGTATTTCATCAATAAATGATGCAGAATCTGTGTATATACCTGTAGGATCTAAAGATATTTTTAATCCAGATTTATTTAATTCATTTGCTAAAGCAGTTGCGAATTCATTTGAGCAACATTGTCTTCCCAATTGTTGAGTTATTATAGAATAGTAGTTTCTTCTATCAAAAGAAACACATCTCTTAACTCCTCTTAAATGTTCAACAGAGTCAAATACACTAGCAACTTTATTAGAACCAATTCCACCTCTTTCCTCACCTATAAAAAAGTAATAAATACCAGGAATATTATGCGCCATCATATATAACATAACAGAAACTCCTGATTTATCATCAGCACCAAGTATGGTAGTACCATCAGACATTAATATCTCATCACCATCATTTATAACACTATAAATAGTAACCTTTGATTTATTTCTATCAGCAGTATCCAAGTGTGATGTAAACATTGTTTGAGATTTTCCAATTATTTTATAATAATTTCCAAACTCATCTTTACTCAAATCGCCAGGTAAAAACTTCATAACTTCTTCCTCATGTCCGTGTGGATATGTTTCAGTAACTAATGATATAAATGTAGATCTAACATCTTTAGGATTAAATGAAAACTCAGGAATCTGAATTTTATTATATGGTAATTTACTTGACTCCATAGGAGCAGGTTGACCTTTCTTTAAGTTATTATAACTTTGAGTAAAATCAAATATTTGTTTATCAGTAAAAGTACCAGGTAAGATGTATCTTATAAATTTACCGACTTTCATTCTCTGTATTTTATCACCAATAGTAATATCAAAGTTCCAATCGGTTCTTGAAACATCAACTTTTTCTATTTGTAAAGGATTCTCCATTAGATGGTCAGCCTCAGATCTCATTAAAGCCTCTGCAACTGGACCACTGATGTCATCTATAATATCATATAGTTTATCAGTAAAATGAATAACTGGTTCTCCTTTTAAATTTTTCAAAGCCATTATTTATCTTATATTTTTATTATATATTAATTTCAAACTATCATTTTATACTTATTTAAAACAAAAAACCCTCCAATGGAGGGTTTTTGCTTTATTAAAAACTAAATGATTAGTTCAAATATTGACCGTTGTCAGTAACAACAATTGTCATATATTGTTTCTCTGGGAAGAATCCAACATCTGCAATTGCGTATCTTGAACGTAACAACATTCTTGGTGCGAAAGTCGCTTCAGAAATTACACTGATAGACTGTGCCATCAAGTAAGGAATGAAGATAAGACCTGGTTGATCTGGGTTGTTCTTTCTACCAATTACGATTCTGTTGTCGTTATACTTCATATAAGGATCAACATAGATAGAAATATCACCGATTTGACCAACTGGGTACAATTGACCTTGACCAGAGATTTTAGATTTAACTGGGTTAATTGTGTAACCAGCGATATCCATAAGAGATGCAGCAAGACCTCCGTTAGTTACAGCAAATTGAGCTGGACCAACACGACCTTCTGTTGCAATGTAGTTAGAAGCGTGAACCATCTTAGTGATCAACTTACGTTGAACAGCGTGAGTAGTTTCACCACCTACAGAAGATACATATGCAGTGTTTAAGTCAAATATAGTTGATGCAGTAGTTCCAACACTAGATACACCTAAGTTCGTTTGAACAGGAGCAGCGGATCTGTTAACACCACCTAATGTGAAAATTTTATCAACGATTTGTCTTGAAATTGTTTGAGATAACTCATTAACAAGGATAGATTCCATCTTTTGAACGATATCCATACCAGTGTTAGCTTTGATATCTTCAATTTCAGTTCTTCTAAGTGCAGTTGATACTTCAACAGTACCTACAGCAACAGTTTTAGAAGAAACCTTAGGACCGATTATACCAGCATAAGTGTTATCATCAACGTTACGATTCATAGGAACATCACCTGAACCAGTTGAAGCAGCCCAGTTAGCCGAAAAACCAGGTAAATGGTCTTCAAGAGCAGATACTAAATCGATAGTTACTGTACCAGTAAGTACTTGTGTACCAATACAAGTAATTTGACTTGTAAGAGATGCAGTAGCATTGAATGTATTTAGTTGTTGTTCAAATGAAAGTGTACTCAATGAAGAATATCCACCTGCTCCGAAAGCATTTACTTGTCTGTAAGCTTTGAACATTGGGTAACCATCAACACGTGAGAAACCTAAGAACTCAACTAAACCACCTTTGTTACCTTGTTCTGCTGTATAGAACGCACCAGTTGTAGAAGCGTATCCAGCACCACCTGTAGCAACAGTAGCGAATACTCTACCACCTCTAAGACCACCTGATGTAAGTGTAGCACCAGCAGTTACTGTAGTATAAGTTGATACAGTACCAATAGCTGTAGTTAAGTTAGTAGCACCAGTAACTTTGAATACTTGTGGTCTCTGTGTACCAGATTCAGTATTTACATCATCATATTGGAAATCAATATAAAGTAAATCGATTTTTGGACCTGGAGTAGGTTTAACAGCAACAAGGTCAAGACCTATTGTTTGAGCTGCAATTTTCATAGCTACTGGAAGAAGGTTTTGACCCAAATCTCCAGAACCAGCATAAGCACCGTTTCCTGTATTCCATCCTGAACCGTTTGTTAAAGCACCAGATGGTGTATTAGCACCAACGATTGGATTTAAAACTGCACCCATACCAGCTGTAGTTGCGTTAGCGTAAGCGTTCTCATTGATAGAGTGAAATTCTGCATATTCTGACATCCATTCAACTCTGTCACTAGCAACACCCATGTTCTCCAATACTGGAGACCACTTCTTAACCGCTTTTTGTTTGTCTATTCTAATGTGTGACATATTTTTTTATTTTTGTTTTTTGTCTACTTTTTGTAGATTATAAATTTTTGAATCTTTCCATGATTGCTGTTAATTCATTTTCAGATATTTTATCTTCTTGAATTAAGCTTTCGTGTGAAACTAATTTCTTAGTAACTGATTCATTTTTCTTGAGATTTCTAGTCATCCAGAAATGTTCAACTTGTGATTCTGTTGTCATTACTTCAGATGGGTAAAGTCTAGCTTGTGATAAGATAGATTTTCTAGCATTCTCATTTAATTGGTTCCAGATTGGCTTGATGTTTTCAGGCATCAATCTGATTACTCTTTCTTCAAGAGTTTCATTCTTTGTACTCAAAGCCTCAGATACTAATCTTAACACATCTTGTTGTGTAAAGAAACTTTTTTCGCTTATGTAAAGTGTAACAGACTCTTGTTCTTCATTTGTTAATGAATAGAAACTGTCAACCTGAGATTTGTTTAAGAATTTTAAAAAGTGTAGATCGGATGTTTCAACAGCTTTACGTTTTTTAGCTTCTTCGATCAATTTATCAATAGATTTAGATAATTCTGTTTCTGAGTTACCTTCATATTTCTCTTCTGATTCTTCTGCCTCTTCAGCTTCATGAGCTTCAGTTTCAGATGCTTCAGCCTCGTGAGCGTCAGCCTCAGATGATTCTTCAGCCTCTTCAGCCTCATATGAATCAACTTCATTAGATTCCATTTTTGGAGTCTCATCTGCTGCAGGAGCTTCAGATGAATCGTTCCAATTTTCTTCCTCTTCCTCTTCTTCCTCTTCTTCATAAGAGTTAAATCCAGCCGCACTAAGTGTAGGAAGCATTTCCTCTTCTTCGTTACTTTCAAATAATTTACCACCATTTAATCTTTCAACGATTAATCCTTGGTAGGAAATTGATTTATCAAGATTTTCAGCAACATATTCTGAATAAGCGATATTATCATCAAGATTTTCTGCGATATATTCTGAATAAGCGATATTTCCTTCAACATGCTCAGCTAAATATTCTGAGTAAGCGATAGAATTATCAAGATGTTCTGCTAGATATTCTGAGTAAGAAATGTTTTTGTCTAAGTTTTCTGCGATATATTCAGCGTAAGCGATGTTCTTATCAAGATTTTCTGCTAAGTATTCTGAATATGCAATGTTCTTATCAAGATTTTCTGCTAAGTATTCTGAGTAAGAAATGTTTTTGTCTAAGTTTTCTGCGATATATTCAGAGTAAGAAATATTTCTATCAAGATTTTCTGCTAAATACTCTGAGTATTCAATGTTCTTATCAAGATTCTCAGCAACATACTCTGTGTAGTTAATTGCTTTCTCAAGATTCTCAGCTAAGTAGTCATTGTGCTTAATTAATTTTTCAGCTGTAGTTTTTAATGAAGTGTTTTCATTAACCATCACCTGAACTTTTTCTGCTAAATAGTCTAAGTATTTAACAATTTGAGAATTTGTCTCATTTAAATTCTCATAATATTCAATTAACTGTTCTAATTTCTTAGGATTTAGATTACCCTTCTTAATTGCGCTACGAACTTCTTTCTTTGTAGAAGCCAACTCATTAACAAGATATTTAGAATAATCAGTTAGTTGTTGTTTTGTCACCAAATCGTTAGTGTTCATATTAAATAAATCATTTATTTTTGACTCATCGGACATTTCGTATATCCTAAAGTTAGCTTTATTTGAATAGTTTAGAGACTCATTAAGAACTTTTACATTCATTTTTGCTGATGCAAAACCTGGATCAGCAACAATATCATATGTAAATAATTTCTTTAGTGTAACTGTTCCATCAGATTCAGTAATACCAGCGGCACGAGAAGAAACAAAAATTGGACAACCATCGTTGACCAACGCTTTTGCTTCTTTACCCCAATGTGTACTCAATAATCTGATTTCACCCTCTACTCTATTATTTTCTTTTATATAATCTGCTTTTGTGATTATGTGTGATGCTCTTGATAACGATGTATCGAAAACATCTGGATGATCAAACTCACCATAGACCACGCCCATAGATTGAATTCTTTCATTCATTTCTTGTAAACAAGGAAGAAATTTATCAGCAGTGTAGACTCTCTCATTACGATTTTTAATATCGAATTCTGTAAAAACACCACCTAAAATATGCTGATCCTTATTAATAGAACTCTCTGATATGTTAAGAGAATTAGTTGAATTTTCAACAATAAGAACTGATTTCATGAAATTTACCTTTTATTTTAGTTATATATGGATATTAAAAAACCAAAAAAAATTAAAGGTGGATTTTTTATAAGATAAATAAAGTTAAGTAATAAGTGATATCCCCGGAGACATGATAAAATAGATATATACATAAAAAATACACGGTTTTTTATGATTCTAACCAGAGAAATTAAAATTAAAATAAATGAATCCAATTTTTCATATTTTGAAAATCTAGGATATGATATTTCCATAGGTGATGAATTAACTATACCAACAGAATTACTATCAAAAGGATCGCACCATAAAATAGAGTGCCAATGTGATGGATGTGGAATAAAAAAAGATGTAATCTATAAGAATTACATTAAATACGGAAATACTTGGGGAATATACTACTGCAGAAAATGCTCAGAGTCTAAGAGAAAAGAAACTCTTCAGAAGAACTATGGATGTGAATACCCAATTCAAAATAAGAAAATTTTCAAAAAAATGAAACAAACTATCTCCGAAAAGAAAAAAGTATATGATAGTTGATGTTAAAATGGAAAATTTCCACAATCTTGAATGTTTTAGAAGTATTTTAGAAAAATATAGAGATTATAAATCATTTTATAGAGAATTAAAAATAAATTCCCTATTAGGCAATAAATCACAATTCGATATTACTGATATAAACCCACCATTAATATGTGGATTTGAAGATGATACTTCAAGCTTTAGAACTTTTAGCTTACAAGATTCTGCATTTAACATAGACTCGATGAGTTTTATTGTTGATAAAGATTTAAATGTTATCAATATATCATTAGATATTAAAATACTAGAAACCCCAAAGGGTAAAATTCTATTAGAATTAATAGATATAATAGATTTCAGAGTTGTCACATTACATTATGCGGATTATTACGAAATAACTAGATTTCAAGCTTGTAGTAACCTAAAACTCGCTTCTTAGAATTCAAATTCACCACCACCAGCTTCTCCACCTGCCTCACCTCCACCTTCAGGTGCCTCAGGAGCAGGAGCTTCAGGAGCAGGAGCTTCGGTCTCACCACCTGTTTCCGCACCGGCTTCACCTCCAGATTCACCTCCAGATTCACCAGGAGTAGCTTCAGAACTTCCACCACCAGCAGCATCTTTAACCCAATATCTTCTATTCTCTTCCTTCTCCTCAGCACTTAGTTTAAGAACATTGTCAATTAAATAATCTATGTGGAAATATGGAGTTCCATCTGCCTTTTGTATACCAGTATAACTTCCAAGTATTTCAATTTTCTTAGACATATTTCCTAATTTTTTCCATTCCTCAAAAAGTTGATTAGAAACAAAATCAATATCCATTTGATTAAGTATTACTTCATCATCCTTTAATTCTGGAAATTCAACTAACATTTGAAGCTTTAAAGGTTTTACTATTAATTCTTTAAAATTAGCCCTTAATCTATTAACAAAATTACTAAACTTAGCCTCATCTCTAGTCATCTCAGCAGCATCGGTAAAAACATTACCACCACCATTATCACCTTCAAATCTCTGAACTGGAATTTTAGAAGCTCTTTTTAAAATGTTATAGAACCATTTTAAAATATCATCCTCATTTAAATTATGACCTTGTGGTGATACTAACTCCATATTTGGAGTACCAGCATCCCCTTCTGGAAACCAAATTTGTTTATTATAAGGTAAATGTTTAGTTCCGTTAATTTGTAAAGTTCCTAAAGAATCATCCCATTCAACTTCTTCTGAATAGTCATTTATTAATTGTCCTATTTGTTCCTCAGCTTTTTGCCTAGAAAGACCTTTAACAGGAATTGTGAACTTTTGATATACAGTAGCATTTATAATATTGAACATAATTTTAGTCTGCTCAATAATTTTCATCTGATTGTATGGTTTAATCAAACCCTCAACATATGAAGTCTCAGAATAGTCATTCTGAGTTGAATATGAGATAAATATTAACTGTGAGTCTAAAAATATTCTTCTCAACTGTGGATCTTCTGGATACTGAATCCAAATATGTCCAATAGATTGTTCGAAAGCTGGAACTAATGTCTCTGGTCTAAGTCTATTAAAATGTATAATATTCTTCTTTTTGTCATCCCAAACAATCTCCATAGCAACATATCCATCAATAAGAAAGTCTTTCATTAAATTCCAAGCTGAAACAGAATCTGAGAATCCGTATCTGTTATAGATTTTTTCAAAGAATTCTTGATATTTATCTTTAATATCTTGTGAATAATCTGTTGATAAATTTTGAGGTGAACAGAAATCTTTATCGGAGTAAATAACTGCCTCATCACAAACGGTAGAGACAAAATCTCTGATTTCATCTTTAATAGAATACTCTCTTAATATCCTTCTTTTATCTGCATAAGATCTATCTAAATATGGAATTGACTTTCTATTTAAAACAGAAGCAACAGCTCTTCTACTAAAAAAATCATACATAGAATTACCCTGTTGTGAATATGGATCTTCATTGATACCAACCCCGACTTGGTTTCTCATTATCATATCATCATAGTTCATTCCCCAAGATGATAAATTTCTAAGAATTCTAGAAAAAAGACCTCTATTTTCAATAGCAGTGTTATACTGCATATTACCATTTTGATTAAGAGGATTATAAGTTGCTGCCATTAAAATTTTAAAAATTTTGAGGTATATATTAAATATACCATTTCCCTAAAGTTATCTATAAATAGATACACCACTTCTAGGAAGTTTATCTAAAGGATATTTTTCCAATAATTCTTTTAAATCATTTTTAAAGTCATCAAATCCTTCTTTACTCTGCTCAGAAAAAATTAAAGACTGAACAACTAAGTGAGTTAATTCTTGACGCTCTTCTAAAGCTTTATCCATTTGAGTTTTTCTTTCAGTATCTGATGATAATTTAGATAAGTGCTTTCCAGATAGTTCTTGTCTCCTTCTTTCTATTTCTTCGAGACGAGATTTTTCCATCTTGTCTCTTAATTCAGCCTGTTGCGCTAATAATTCTTTATAGTCAAGATCTTCAAACTTTTTTAAATGCTTCATATTATTAGATGAGTTTTAGTTATATATTAAATAAAAAAGTCCGATATTTCTATCAGACTTTTTTATATTAATTTTCAACTTCTACTCCAACACATATTGTTCTAATCATAATATCACATATCTCATATGGATTAGCATTAGATGCTGGCCTTCTATCTTCCAAATATCCAGGTGTAGTATCATCATTAACAGAATATGGAATTCTAATTGAAGCTGTTCTATCTCCTATTCCATATTTGAATTCTTTAATTGAACAAGTTTCATTTGCGCCAGTCAATCTAAATTCATTATCAATACCATATACAGATATATGTTCGTCAATAGCACTTGATAATTTCTCACAAGCCTCTATAACTAGATCCTTTTTATTCTTTAAATCATCTCTCATTTCTCCAGTTGAAAAGTTCACATGCATTCCACTACCATTCCAGTCATCTCCTCTATATGGCTTAGGATGATACTCAATAAAATAATCAAAATCTTCTGATAATCTATTTAATATCCATCTTGATATCCATAATTGGTCAGAACCATCCAATGCATAAACCGGACCTATTTGGTACTCCCACTGCCCCAACATAACTTCAGCGTTTATTCCAGTAAAAGAAAGACCCGCTTCTATACATAACTCAGCATGTTTTTCAACAAATTTTCTACCAGAAACACTACTACCACCAACACCACAGTAATAATCTCCTTGTGGTTTTGGATAACCATCAACTGGCCAACCTAATGGTTTATTAGTTTTTCTATCATAAATAATGTATTCTTGCTCAAAACCATA
>Ga0214919_10010772_pt1 | contig 11508 bp, 7 predicted proteins | sample LL1503_MetaG_FD_177994 | JGI IMG/M metagenome (GOLD analysis project Ga0214919, IMG submission 177994) | Freshwater microbial communities from Lake Lanier, Atlanta, Georgia, United States - LL-1503 | ecosystem: Environmental > Aquatic > Freshwater > Lake | place: USA: Georgia | collected 2015-03-15
AGTCACTTTTGGGATTTTTAGGTTTCTCTTCAATAGAGAGAATTTTACCATCCTTCATTTCAGCGACACCATAACGCTGCGGATCGTGAACTTTTTTCAGCGCAACAAAAGCTGAATCTGGATGCTTTGCAGCTTCTTGTGCAAAATCAACCAAGTTATCCTGAAATATATTATCCCCAAGAATTACAAGGCTTCGGGCATCCCTTGAAAATCCTTCAGCAAGACCAAGAGCCTGGGCAATGCCGCCTGCTTCATCTTGAACCCTATAAGTAAGCCTACAGTTATGATCCTTGCCTGAACCCAGCAATTCGACAAAATCACCCATATGTTCGGTGCCGGATACCAATAATATGTCTTTGATACCACATCCCGTCATTTTCTTAAGGGGATGATATACCATGGGGTAGGGTCCGACAGGAAGAAGATGCTTGTTGGTAACCTTGGTCAACTCACCAAGCCTAGTGCCTTTACCGCCAGCAAGTATAACGCCACGCAAGTCCATAGAAAATCCTTTCCCGTAAAAACTAATAGCAAGATAAATAAGTAGTAACAAAAACAGCAAAAGAGTGGAACCCAGATTGTGAATTGCTTGGATGGGTGGGGATAAAAGAAAAGTAACAGTGAAAATTTAAAATCAATCTTTGATAAAGATCGGAGGTGGGATGTCTTCAATAACTCCCAAGTAAAGATCACTTTTCACATCAAAAAGAAGCTTTACAGTCCCAACCTTAGCGAGGGCTTTCTGTGTTTTTTCAACGCTGGGCACGGGCCCCCAGAGCCTAAGAACTCCATCCCGAACACTAACCCCGATGTTCAGCTGGCCTAAATCTGGATCTTCAGACAATAACCTTCGAATTTTGATGGTTAACTCAAGATCTCGGTATTTATTTACCTTGGAACCAGGTTTTGCAACAGGGGCATCCTTCCCCACAAAATCAAGCGAGGGACCAGTTTGAGCATCCAGATTAAATCCAGCAATGCCCACAAGGAAAATTACACCAATAAATAGGTAGCTTACTTTTCTCACACCCTAATTTTGCATGATAATCAATCATTATGATTAGACTTTGACTGCTAGAATTTGCAGGAAGGCAAATAAAAGAACAATAATAACGATTCGGTAAGATATTAGGCTAAATATGAATCGCTTTTTTCTCTACCGCCATGGCTGCTTCTTTAAACGCTTCTGACAGCGTAGGATGAGCATGGCAGGTTCTGGCAACATCTTCAGCACTAGCCTGCATTTCAACCCAAGCGACAGCCTCGGCAATCATATCCGAAGCTCGAGGTCCAACGATATGAACACCCAGAATACGATCTGTTTTTTCATGGGCCAGAATTTTAACCATGCCTTCGGTTTCGCCCATAGTTCTAGCACGACTATTGGCGATAAAAGGGAACTTGCCAATTTTATATGGAACCTTGGTTTCTTTTAATTGCTCTTCAGTTTTACCAACACTTGAAAGTTCAGGCCATGTGTAAATCACACTAGGAATGGTATCATGATTAACAGTTGTCTTACCGCCCGCAATATTTTCAGCAGCAGCCACACCTTCTTCTTCAGCTTTATGAGCAAGCATGGGACCCGCGACTAAATCTCCAATCGCATAAATATTGGGAACAGCAGTTCTCAAGAATTGATCTACCTTGATTTGCGCTGTTCTGGGATCAACAATAATTCCAAGAGCTTCAATACCAAGGCCCAATGAGTTGGGTTTGCGTCCAACACATACCAAAGCCTTATCTGCTTTAAATTGAACCTTCTGTCCTGCTTTTTCACATTCGATAATTATTTGGCCGCCTTCTCGTTTGCCACCAGTAACCTTGGTATCAAAATTAAAATTCAGTCCCTGTTTTTCCAAACTTCGCTGCAACAAAGCGGCGCTCTCAGAATCACTTATGGGTAAAGCTTTGGGCAAAAATTCAAGAACCTGAACATTGCTACCTAAACGAGTCCAAACCGAACCCATTTCTAATCCAATGTAACCCGCGCCAACCACCACAAGATCTTTAGGAACGGATTTAAAATTTAAAGCTTCTGCTGAACTAACAACGAATTCACCATCCATGGGCAGACAGGGAAGGGAAGCGGGTTCACTACCTGTGGCAATAATAATAAATTTGGCTTCGATTTCTGATTTAGATCCTGTTTTATCAGTAACCTCAATACGATTCGACGCGATGATTTTCCCCAGACCAGCAATACGATTAATTTTATTTTTTTTGAAGAGAGAAGAAATACCATCGCCCAACCCTTTGACAATTTTATCTTTCCGAGCAATCATTGCAGGAACATCAATCTGAGGTTTAGAAACAATAATGCCATGATTTTCAAAATGCTTGGAGGCTTGAAGGAAAAGTTCACTGGATTCAAGTAAAGCCTTTGAAGGGATACACCCAACATTAAGGCAGGTGCCACCCAAAGTCTCGCGTTTTTCAATGCAAGCAACTTTAAAACCTAGTTGAGAAGCCCTGATTGCAGCAACATATCCCCCAGGGCCGCCACCAATAATCGCAACATCAAAAGATTCAATAGCCATGTTTGTTTCTCAAAATAAATCTAAGAAGGAGATACGGAAGAAACACAAAGGTAAAACGAATAGTTGTTAAACACTAAAGAAAATGCGCTCGGGATTTTCCAAGCATTCTTTCACACGAACTAAAAAGCTAACAGCTTCTTTTCCATCGATAATTCGATGATCATAAGAAAGAGCAATATACATCATAGGACGGATGACAATTTGATCATCAACAACAACAGCACGCTTTTGAATAGCATGCATGCCAAGAATACCACTTTGAGGAGGATTCAATATGGGGGTGGAAAGCATTGAACCAAAAGTTCCACCATTGGTAATTGTAAAAGTTCCTCCCTGAAGATCGCCCACGGTAATCTTGTTCTCTTTCGCCTTCACTGCAAGTTCGACTATTTTCTTCTCGATCTCTGCAAAGGTCAATTCATCAACATTGCGAAGCACAGGAACCATCAAACCTTTTTCAGTGCTAACTGCGACACCAATATCATAGAAATGATGATAAACAATATCTTGGTTATCAATTCTTGCATTTACTGCAGGATACGCCTTCAATCCTTCGATAACTGCCTTGACGAAAAAGCTCATAAATCCAAGACCTACACCATGCTTTTTCTGGAACGATTCTTTATATTTGGCACGAAAAGCCATGATCGCAGACATATCTGCTTCATTAAAAGTAGTAAGAATGGCGCTGCTTTGCTGGGCATGAAGCAACCTCTCCGCAATTCGTTGACGGATAGGAGTCATGCGTTGCCTGGTTTCCCTTGCAACCTCTCTTCGAACATCTTTAGGCACAATAGCATTTGGTTTTTGTTGCGACTCAACATGCGCAATCACATCTTCTTTAAGAACTCTAGCCCCTTTGCCTGAACCGGCAATTGCCGAAAGATCGACACCTGCTTTTTCGGCAAGGTGCCTAGCAGCAGGATTGGAAACGGCACCAGAAGTGGCAGGTTCGGTTGCAACAGAAGCAGAAGAAGCAGAAACAGAAGCGGGGGAAGTTGCAGGAGAAGCGCCGGCGGTTGACTTGTTTATTTTGCCTACTACCGCCCCAATCAAGACCTTATCACCTTCAGCAGTGAGGATAGTTAAAACACCTGCATCAGGTGCGACTATCTCAGTTGTTGCTTTTTCCGTTTCTACTTCAAAAAGAGGTTCATTAACTTTTACGGTGTCCCCGGTTTTTTTATACCATTTGGATAAAACTCCTTCAGATATTGATTCGCCTACAGACGGGACTTTAATTTCAGTGATCATACTTTTACTTCTTAGGTATCAGGTTATATAAACAGCTTCAACTCATAGAATCAGCGGACATCAACCTTTGCTCCAGCATTGGAAGGCTGGGCATCTTTGGCCTTATTTCCAAAAACAGGTAATGCTTTGGCAAAAAAAGGAAGCTCACCCTTAAAGGTTGCTTCGACTAATTGCTTTTGTTCACTTTCATGGATCTTTTTGGAACCAACCGCAGGGCTAGCACTTTCATCACGCCCAACATACTCAAAAAGGTGTCCCATGGCACGGAGCCTTGATTCTACAAAAACCCATGCACCCATGTTGTGCGACTCTTCCTGAGTCCAGACAAACTCAGTTGCTTTGCTATATTTGTCGAGGATTTTCTTAAGTTGTTCTTCAGGGAAAGGGTAAAGTTGTTCAAGACGAATGATAGCAGTTTCAAAACTTTCCTGTTTGATTCTTTGTTCAAAAAGATCGTAATAAACTTTACCGGAACAAAGAACAACACGCTTCACACGGGAAGGATCAACATTAGTATCATCGAGGACTTCCATAAACGAGCCAGAAGTAAATTCCTCTACAGGAGAAACAGCAAGTTTGTGCCGTAGAAGGCTTTTAGGAGTCATAACTGCCAAAGGTTTGCGGAAATCCCTATGCAATTGCCTTCGCAACAAATGAAAGTACTGAGCCGGAGTAGAAGCGTTACAAATCTGCAAATTATTTTCTGCGCACATCTGTAGCAAGCGCTCAATGCGCGAACTGGAGTGCTCAGGGCCTTGACCTTCATACCCATGAGGAAGCAGCATAACCAAACCACTTTCACGCTTCCATTTGGATTCGCTGGACGCAATAAATTGATCAACAATCACTTGCGCACCGTTCCAAAAATCGCCAAATTGCGCCTCCCATAAAACCAAGGCATTTGGGTTGTCAAGGGTATAGCCAAACTCAAAACCAAGAACAGCAGCTTCAGAAAGCATGCTATCAAAAACTTCATATGGGGCTTGATTGTCAGAAATAAAATTCAAGGGAGAGTAAGCCAGTCCGTTGTTAGAATCGTAAAAAACAGAATGTCTTTGGCTAAATGTCCCTCTTCTTGAATCTTGGCCACTAAGCCTGACTTTGTGCCCCTCGATAACCAAGGACCCAAAAGCCAAGAGTTCTGCAGTTGGCCAATCGATTGGTTTTTTATCCGTAAAATTCTGGCCCCTAGAGCGGATCAATGTCGAAATCTTCGGGTGCACATTAAAACCTGAGGGAACATTGATCAATGCTTGGGCAATAACGCCGAAATCTTTTTTTGAAACGCCTGTTTTCACAACTTTATGCGAATACTGCTTGGATAAATTCTTCCAAACTCCTTGAAATGCAGACATTCGCTGATAGGAAACAGGATTGTTTCTCATCTCATCCAAAGATAGCTGAAGGCGGGTTTCAAAATCGGTGCCAATTGCTGCAACTTCTTCAGAAGAACAAATACCATCGAGTACTAATTTCTCACCGTACTTAACTGCAGGTGAAGATCTCGTTTTTATATTCTGATACATAACGGGTTGGGTAAATGAAGGTTCATCTCCCTCGTTGTGACCATGCTTGCGATAGCAAACAATATCAACAACAACATCTTTGCCAAATCGTTGACGATACTCCAAAGCCAGCTTGGCAACCCAAACAACTGCTTCAGGATCATCGCCATTAACATGAAAAATGGGTGCAAGAATAATCTTGGCAACATCGGTGCAATAAGATGTAGAACGGGAATCAGAAGGACGAGTTGTGAAACCAATCTGGTTGTTTATCACAACATGAAAAGTGCCGCCTGTGGTATAGCCTTCCAAACCCGCAAGGTTTAAAGATTCAGGAACAATGCCTTGGCCTGCAAATGCAGCATCACCATGAATCAAAACAGGGAGAACAGCGCGTCTGCTTGAATCATTCAACAAATCTTGTTTAGCCCTCACACGACCTTCAACCACGGGGTTAACAAACTCCAGATGGCTGGGGTTGGGGGTAAGGGAGAGGTGCAAATTTTTTCCCTTCGAATTCTGCCTGTCCACAGAATAACCCAGATGATACTTCACATCCCCATCACCAATAATACCGGTGGTCGAAAAATTCTCTTCGAATTCAGCAAAAACATCGCCATAGGGCTTCATCATTACATTGGTGAGAACATTAAGCCTACCTCGATGAGCCATGCCAAGCACAAGTTGTTCGCCTCCAAGATCGGGGTAGCCTTCAACAACGGCTTCGAGAAGCGGAATAAGCGAATCACCGCCCTCGAGGGAAAATCTTTTCTGGCCTACAAACTTATGGTGCAGGAATTTTTCGAAGAGATCAGCGCGCATCAACTGATTCAATATTTGTTTTTTATCACCAGATGAGAACTCAAACTTTCCTGCCTTTTCTTCAATTCTTGAAACAAGCCAGTCTCTTTCACCACCATCATGCAGATGGGTAATTTCGATTCCAACACTGCGACAGTAAATATCTTGAAGAATCTTCACCAAACCGTGAATCGTACCGTTAGGATAAGGCGTAAAACTAGGGATGTTAAAATGAGCACCAAGATTTTTTTCAACGAGGTCTTGAAGTGATTTATTCAAAATCTGCTGAGAAACCGACTCTATCTGCAAAGGATCAAGGCTGGCCTGCAAATGGCCATAATCACGAAACATTCCAATAAGTTTTTCAGCAAGACTTGCCATGGAATCAGTCGATTCCATAGTCAATTGATCGCCTTTAGACTGCTGTAACCCAATTTCAAAACCTTCAAAAAATATAGACCAAGAAGATTCCACACTTGAAGGGTCGCTTCTCCAAGCAAGGTACATTGATTCAATAGCTTCCAAATTTGGCCTAAACCCAACGCTTCCTGAAGACATAGAATCACCTCGCAGCTAAATCAAAGATTTCATAATTAATTCTAACTCAATTACAACAAAATACCATTAAACCAAGCAAATTTTTTATCAACACTCGGTTCTTTATTTAAGGTTAAATCAGTTTGAGAAGGTTTTCCAACAAAAACAACCCACAACATAAACTGATTAGCCTTTAACGGGGGGCCCTAATGGAATTTTAACAAAGAAAGACGCCCCTTCATCCGGCTTACTTTCAACCCAAATAATACCTTTGTGTTCCTCAATCGTTTTTCGGGCTACAGCCAAACCTAAACCCGTACCAGAATTACCTTTAGAGCTTTGGAACGGTGCAAAAATCATCTTCATATCTGCTTCCGCTATTCCTTCACCATTATCAGATACTACTATTTCTACATATCCTGCTTCAACAGAAGGATTCAACCCGACAATTACCAATCCATAACTTTTTTCACGAATTGCATCAATGGCATTATTAACCAAGTTTAAGATGGTTCGATGAATCCCCTCGGGATCCACAAAGGCAACTACTTCCTGTGCAAAGGTTTCTAAACGAATCTCCGCTCCATTAGCTTTTGCCATGGGAGCAGACAATTCAACAACATCGGTTAAAATTTCAACTAGATTTTTTTCTTGGAAAGCAGGCACACGGTCTTTCGAAAATCCGAGCATATCTTTTACAAGGTCAAAAAGACGGGTATGATTTTTTTCAATGATTCGCAATCCCTGCTCCAATAAGGGCATCTCTTGATCTCTAACGCCCATCCTTAATATTTCGCCACCGCTTTTCAAACCTTGTAGTATGTTTTTTATATGGTGCGATAGATGGGCGACAGCTTCACCTACTGCAGCTAGTCTTTCCCCTTGAACCCGAGCTTTATAATAAAGCGTGTCTTCCACCGCCAGCGCTGCCTGGTGCGCAACTGCGATTGCAAGCGTCAAATGCTCTTTCTCAAAAGCAGACCCCTTCTTGGGAGTACCATGGATATCCATCTCTGCTTCTTTTGGGTGTTTATCTAAATAAATAACCCCTACAGTAGCGTGCCTGCCTCGCATGGGTACACAAATGATTTCACGCACCCCAGAACGAACAATACTTTGTACCGCATTAAATCGCGAGTCATTCAGCGCATCACTAACAAGAACCCCAATTTTCTCGCGCATTACATGATCTAGAACCGTCCTGCTTACAAGAATATCCCCTTTACCCGGGACAGCACTTGCCCTTGCTACGACTTTAAAATCCCCATAAGTTTCGGATTCTCCCAGGGAGTTTAAAGCTGCTGATTGAGCAAAAGATGTTGCTAGTAAAACGGATCCATGATCAGCCGAAAGAGTTTTAAGTACCAACCCCAGAATACGATCCAACAACAGTTGGATATCTAGAATTTGACTAGTGGCATTTATGGTTTCATAAATCACACCAAGCCTGGCAAGCGCACTACGCAACCAATCTCCTTGAGCGACTTCAGGCCGCGAAAGCAGTGCACTTCCTTCAGATTCAGGGACAGTACCTAAAAGAGCAAACGAGCGCTCAAAGTTTTCGGGTTCTTTTGGGGGCTTTATTTTCAAGCTTTCTAGAAATGGATCCGCAACTTCCGCGCCTATTTCACCAGCCAGAGGGGCAAAAAGCAGAACTGTTTGTCCAACTTGAATTTGATCGCCAGGCTTTAACAAAACATCTCGAACTGATTTACAATTGACAAAGCAACCATTCGCACTTCCCAAATCTCTAAATCGAAAGCCATCTGCAGATTTATAAACTTCTGCATGCCTGCGGGAAATCTCCGTATCTTGTAATCGAATAAAGCAAGCTTGATCCCGCCCTATTGCACTTAATGGGGTAAGCAGTTCAAATCGCCTGCCTTCATCCAAACCTTTTAATATTATTATACTTGGCACAACTTTGAGCCTTTGGCGAGCCTGTTTTTATAATTCATTATTGTACACCATTTAACTGCGATCATGCGCCACAAAAACTTGGCTCTTTTTTTTCTCGATTTCTAAAAACGAATCATAGATGTTCTCATTTGCTATGTTTTCTGAAATCTTAAATGAAGAATCATCATGGCGCACAATCCAGACTTCCATACCTGCAGCAACTGATGCCTTAATATCCACATCCATATCGCCCACATAAACCACTTCATTGTGATTAATTTGCAACCTTTTGGCAGCTTCGATAAGCATATCAGGTGCAGGCTTCGGGTTGGGCACATCCTCTGGCCCTAAGACCACCTTAAAGTATTCATTTATGCCAAGATGCTCGATTAATTCGGTGGTAAATCTAACAGGCTTGTTGCTGCAAACCCCCATGCTTATGCCTAAAAGATGAAGTTTCTTTAAGAATTCGCGAGCATGAGGATACAATCTCGTGCGTGTTTTCATGTGAACTTTATGATGCGCATGATACGCTTTTTTTGCCTGCTCTATGTCACACCCCGGAAGCATTTTCTCCATTAAATGCTCCAAACCATGCCCTACATGAGCTTTGATTTCCTCGAATCTTAATTCGGGCAAGCGGTTTTCAACCCTTACAAAATTCACACTCTCGGCAATTGCCTCAAAGCTATCCGCAAGTGTTCCGTCAAAATCAAATAGCACACCTTTCAACATTTCTATACCCTTAAAAAGTGATTAATCAGGTAACATTCATTAAGATAATACTTGGTTTCATTTTAATTTGTAACACTTATTGAAAACATTTACATGCGCACAACACCCGAAGGCGACCATCTGCCTGTTTTAGCAGATGAAATCCTCACTTTATTGTGCCCAGCCCCTGGCAAAATCATAGTCGATTGCACCCTTGGAGCAGGGGGGCATACATCTCTTTTACTTCCCTTGGTGGTTCCGGGAGGAAAAATTTTTGGAGTCGATCTCGATCCGCTTGCACACCAAAGATTGCTGGAAAAACTTGGAGCTTATGCAGATTCGTTTCATTTTCTGCATGGCAACTTTGCTGGGCTTGACCGATTATTGATGGAAAAAGAAATCTTTCAAGTTGATGGTCTTCTTGCAGACTTGGGTGTTTCAAGCCCGCAGATCGATGATCCTGAGAGAGGTTTTTCTTATATGCGACCTGGCCCCCTGGATATGCGGATGGATCCAACTAAAGGACAGACACTCGCCCAAATACTTGAAAAAATTGATGTGGAAACTTTGGCAGAAAAGCTTGGAGAATTCGGCGATGTCGAAAAAGCAGAGCTTATTGCACAAGATATTAAAGATAATTACCTGGCTGGGATGATTCGAAATACCACTGATCTTTCGCATGTCGTAGGAAAATACAGCCTAAGGAAATCAAACCAGCAGATTTTTGAACGAGGCGGGGTCAAGCCTGTCAATGTGCTGTCCCAAGTTTTTCAGGCACTCCGAATTCTTGTAAATCGCGAGTTGGATAATTTAAAATCTCTCATGCGCATTCTTCCTTTTATTTTAAAACCGGGTGCTACAGTTACTTTCATCAGTTTTCATTCAGGCGAAGATCGCATTGTGAAAAAAAATCTTGCAACCCTTCTCGATCAAGGAATATTTTCAGAGGTTTCAAAAGAGCCTATCAGACCTTCCTACGACGAAAAAATGCTTAATCCTCGGTCTCGTTCTGCTAAATTACGCTGGGCTCGCAAAAGTAATTAGTTTCTTTATCATGCACTAACGCTAATAATAAAGGGTATCATCCTTACGCACTTAGGTAACAAAATGAACTTTCTCTTTTTGATTACAACCTTGCTTTCTTCACAGCATACAGATGCCCTTAATGGGCAGAACTATTTACAAAGCAAAGATTTTGCAGCACCCTCCTTTACTTTAAAGGCATTTAACAACCTTCACAAACAATGGGGACTTGATTCTTATCCCGAACCCAAAATCGCACTCCAAATTTTCGAATCAAGATACGGTATGCATCAAGCACCTTACCAAAACGATTACCTTCCCATGGGGATTAAGCTCGCTGCTTTCCCGTTTACTTTTGGTGCGGTAAAAGGTATCGCTCTTGATTGTTTGATTTGCCATGGCGGAGCACTTGACGGCAAACCGTATCCAGGTCTTGGGAATAACTCCCTAGACCTTCAAACTTTTTTTGAAGACATGAATAAAGCCGATGGTAATAAAAAACCTCTCGCTTTTCGTTTCGGGAACTCTCGTGGAACTAATGAAGCCGGGGCTGTTTCAGTTTTCTTACTAGGGTTTCGTAATCCAGACCTATCTCTAAAAACATCTTGGACTAACCTTGGGCTTAATGATGATCTGTACGAAGATGCACCTGCATGGTGGCTTTTAAAAAAGAAAAAATCGATGTACTCAACAGGTGGGGCGGATGCTAGGTCTGTTCGCTCTGTGATGCAATTCATGATGAGCCCCCTTCATGGCCCAGATCACTTTAATACCAATGAAAAAAAATTCGCAGACCTCCAAGCTTTTATGCTTTCGATTCAACCTCCTGCTTACCCTTTCAATATTGATCAATCACTCGCCTCTTTAGGTAAGGAGGTTTTTCAAAACAATTGCTCAAAATGTCATGGCACTTATGGCGAAAAACCCAACTATCCCAACAGGATTATTCCACTTGATGTTATTGGTACAGACTCCAAAAGATTTTTTGGTATCACCAAAGAATTTGGGAGATTCTACAACTCATCATGGTTTTCAAAGGAAGTTGAAGGTTGGTTTTCAGATGATTACAAAGCACGCGAAACCAATGGCTATCAGGCCCCTCCCTTGGATGGTGTTTGGGCTACCGCCCCTTATCTGCATAATGGTTCTGTTCCGACAATTTATTCCCTGTTAAATTCCAAGGCCCGTCCCAAAGTTTTCACCCGTGATTTCCAAAATAAATTTGAAAACTATAA
>Ga0214919_10010773_pt1 | contig 11508 bp, 12 predicted proteins | sample LL1503_MetaG_FD_177994 | JGI IMG/M metagenome (GOLD analysis project Ga0214919, IMG submission 177994) | Freshwater microbial communities from Lake Lanier, Atlanta, Georgia, United States - LL-1503 | ecosystem: Environmental > Aquatic > Freshwater > Lake | place: USA: Georgia | collected...
CACTTTGCACTCAAAGCCAAAATTTATCTCGCCGCTAATAAAGCTGCTTGGGAAGAAGTACAAAAAATAAATTTTCAACCTACTGCGTAACATCAGTTATTAATTGTAATTAACTGACTTGCAGTAGCCGGATTGTAAGCTGCATCACCCGCTGAGTTAGCTGTTAAGGTTACTGTACCTACACTCACTGCAGTAATTAAACCACTCGTAGGATTTACCGTAGCTGAACCACTACCTGCTTGAATAACATAGGTAATTGCACCACCTGCCTTGCCAGCCGAAGAAGACACAGTGGCTGTTAAAGAGCTACGATTACTCATGGTAGCGGGTGATGTAAAAGTTAATACTTGTGCCTTCTTGCCTGTAGGCGGCGCACCAGCGCCGCCTACAGGGGCCTGTGCTGACTCTTTCTTGCAGCCAACACTAGCAAGTAGGTAAACAATTGATAGGCCTAGTAAAATTTTTGTTTTCATTTTAATTTGTTTTTAAGTTATATAGTTTATTAATTAGGTCACAAAAGTATTTATTTTTATATCAAACACAATAATTTTTAATTTTAAATTAATTTAACACTTTTTATTGCTCATCAAAACCAACAAAAAGGTAACTTTATCCTTTTTTAGCCTGCTAAAGCATTAGTTTAAGATAAAATAAAAAACAATTACAGATAAATTACAAACACAGAGATGATTCGCACTTTTGTAAGCAAATATGGGGTACATACCGATATACAAAAGCCCTAATACATGGAGTTATACCATTGTGATTAGGATAATGTTGGTAATTTTGCGAGCTGAATACAGGGATCATGAATATTGTAAAAACAGTTCTGTGTGCACTACTGCTAAGTGCTTTCTTAAAAGGATTTGGTCAAAATAGCAGCTCAGTCCTCAAACAAAAAAAGGATGCTATTACGAAGGAAATCGACGCTTTAAAAAAAGCACGCGATCAAACAGACAAAAGCAAAAAGATATCACTCGAACAAATCAATCTCCTAAATGCCCAAATTCATTTACGTGAAGAGAAAATACAAATCATCAATTCAGAAATATCATTGCTGAATAATCAGATAACTAAAAACACCAAGGAGGTAAAATCCCTTCAGTATAGGCTCAGTCAACTCAAGCAGGAATATGCCAAAATGATACTATTTGCTCAGCACAACCAAAACCCTCAAACTCGACTTATGTTCATCTTTGCATCTGACGACCTCCATCAAGCCTATAAACGCCTAAAATATATTCAACAGGTTAGCCAATCACGAAAGAAAAAAGCGTTAGAAATTCAAAATACAGAGCAAGATATCAGCAAAGAAATAGTCGTTCTGGATAAAAACAAAAAAGAAAAAAGCCATCTTTTATTGGGCCAAATCGATGAAAAACAAATTTTGGGAAAAGACAAGAAAACTCAATCACACGTTTTTCATCAGCTAACAAAAGAAGAACAACAACTAAAAGAACAATTGGCAAAAAAGCAAAAAGAAGCTAAAGAACTAAATATAGCCATACAAACCGCCATCCGAAGAGAAATACAGATTGAGCAACGAAAAGCGGCAGCAGAGGCAGCTCGTTTAGCAGAAGCCAAAGCAAAAAGGGAAAGAGAAAAGGAGAAGGAAAAAAATAGGGATATAGATAGAGACAAAAATAAAATCAAGGCACAAACAGCCCCAGTGCTTGCAGTCAAATCAAAAGAGAGTAAGTCTACATCTATTCTTTCGGCTAATTCTGAGACAGCTAAGCTGTCTTATAGTTTCACGGAAAACAAAAATAAATTACCAAACCCAGTGCAGGGCTACATCACCGAAAAATTTGGCACACATACCTACAAAAATATCACCATCAATAATCCTGGTATCACCATCAAGACAACTGATGGAGCTCCTGTTTACTCGATATTCGATGGACAGGTAAGTAATGTCTTATTTTTGGTTAATAGCTACACCGTTATCATCCGCCATGGGGAATATTTTTCGATCTACTCCAAATTAAGGAATACAACTGTGGCTGCTGGACAAAAAATAAGTACCAAGCAACATATTGGAAATGTATTTAGCAACCGAGTAGAGGGTGTTACCGAGATGAATTTTCAAATTTGGAAAGGAGCCACTCCTATTAATCCTTCAAGCTGGATTGCGAAATAATAACAGCATACCCCAGCCCTATCTGAAGGATAGTGGGGGCTGTTATTATTTCGGTGCTTTTATCATCAAATAAACACCCAATGCCCCAAATATCAAATTGGGTATCATCACTGCAATAATGGGTGGCAAGCCTCCTTTTAAGGCAAACATGGTCGTAAATTGAATAAATAAGATGTATGCAAAACTTAGGACGATACCAATCCCTAATGGTAAGCCGACACCACCACGTACCTTCCTTGAAGAAAGTGAAACCCCCATCAAAGTGAGTATGTATGTCGACAAAGGATAAGCATATCGCTTATATTTTTCCAGTTCAAGATTCACCATTACACCTGTACCACGTAGCTTTTCCTTCCGAATTCGCTCATTTAGCTCAGACATATTCATCGCTTGATAAATATTATCATGCACCTCAAAATCTACAGGCCGCATATCCAATATCGTATCCTTCCGAATGCCTGAAGTCATTTTCTCCCTCAATCCATTGATGTAACGTACGGTATAATCTTCAATAGTCCACATTTTTTTTATGGAATCCCAAACAATTCTATTGGCTATTAATTTCTCCTTCAAATTGTCGCCATCAAATTTTTCAAGTATAAATTTATAGCCAAATTTATGCTTATTATCGAAATTATCAATGTAAACAAACGTATTCCGATCTAATTGCATATGGGTTGAAAGCTTTGAATTATTATCTTTTGGAGATACATAAACGTTCTCAAAGGCTACTTTAAGCTTATTTGTTTCAGGAATAATAAATAGATTAAAGATCAAGGTGATTATAAAAATCACGGTAGAAGCAATAAAATAAGGTCTCAAAAACCGCTTAAAGCTTACCAAACCAGTCAGTATTGGAACAATTTCAGTTTGATCAGCCATTTTTGCTGTAAAAAATATAACCGCAATGAAATTGACCAGTGGAGATAAAAAATTGAGGTAAAAAGGAATAAACCCAGCATAGTATTCAAAGATGATTTGATTTAAAGAGGGTTTGTATTTTAAAAAATCATCCATCCTTTCGGATATATCAAATGTGACCATAATCACGGTAAAAACAGCTAGGGTAAAGAAGAAGGTCCCCAGATATTTTTTAATAATATACCAATCAATAATTGTGATCATATCCTTACAAACGCGTTGCTAACTTCTTTACCATGGTCTCCTTCCAATCATAAAAAGTTCCTGAAATAATTTTCTCACGAGCTTCGGTTATGAGCCACAAATAAAAGTGCAGGTTATGTAACGTCGCTATTTGTGCTCCCAGTATTTCTTTTGAATGCATCAAATGACGAAGGTACGCTTTCGTATAATTTTTATCAGCAAATAAATCACTATCCTCTTCTATCGCAGAAAAATCATTTTTCCATTTTTCATTCCGGATATTGATAATCCCATTTTTGGTAAATAACATTCCATTTCTGGCATTTCTGGTAGGCATTACACAGTCGAACATATCCACTCCGAGTGCAATATTTTCCAAAATATTCATTGGCGTTCCCACACCCATTAAATACCTCGGTTTGTCTTTGGGCAAGATATCACAAACGAGTGCTGTTAACTCGTACATATCTTCAGCAGGTTCACCCACCGACAGCCCTCCTATTGCATTTCCTTCACGCTCAAAGGAAGCGATCATCTCGGCAGACTGTTTTCTCAAATCCTTATAAACAGAACCTTGAACGATGGGGAATAAACTTTGAGCATATCCGTACTTAGGCTCAGTACTATCAAAACGATCACAACAGCGTTTTAACCAGCGATGTGTCATCTCCATCGAACGACGCGCATACCCATATTCGCAGGGGTAAGGTGTACATTCGTCAAAAGCCATCATGATATCTGCACCAATGATACGCTGAGTATCCATGACACTTTCGGGAGTAAATAAATGCTTCGAACCATCAATATGAGATCGGAAGGTAACACCCTCCTCACGTATTTTACGCACCTCTGACAGCGAATATACTTGGTAACCGCCACTATCGGTCAATATGGGTCCATCCCAGCCATTAAATCGATGCAAACCACCCGCCCTCTCCAAAGTATCCAAACCCGGCCGAAGGTATAAATGATAGGTATTCCCTAAAATAATTTGTGCCTTAATATCTTCTTTAAGCTCGCGCTGATGAACTGCTTTAACAGAGCCTGCGGTACCAACAGGCATAAAAATTGGTGTTTTAATGATTCCATGCGCCGTAGATAATTCTCCTGCACGAGCCTTTGATAACTTATCCGTTACTTCTAATGTAAACTTCATCAATACTAATTTGAATTGGGTGGAATTATTTGTAAGATTATTAGAAAATCCTGGATTTAGACCAATGGCGTCTTTAAATTAGCTGGATTACTTCAGTTCAAAAATTTAAATCCAGTCATTTCTAAAGTCCCATCAATTCCAAAAAATCAATCCCTATCCTTCGAAAACTTGCTTATTTTAAGTGGATTGGACGTGAGGACTTCAGACTCTTTTCGATGTTTCACGATCTTGATTGCAGCAAATAATGCTTCTAAAAAAGAATTTTCTGATGCAATATTTTTCCCTGCAATGTCAAATCCAGTACCATGATCGGGTGAAGTACGCACTACCGGCAAGCCCGCAGTAAAATTGACCCCATTATGGAAAGCAATTTGTTTGAATGGAATCAAACCCTGATCGTGATACATAGCCAAAACAGCATCAAACTTTCGATAGCTATGATTAGCAAAAAAGCCATCCGCTGAATAGGGCCCGAAAGCAAATATTCCTCCAGCATTGGCATCTTCTATCGCTGGAATAATTATTTTTTGCTCCTCATCACCAATCAAGCCAGCATCTCCTGCATGTGGATTTAATCCCAAAACAGCAATCTTTGGCTTTTGTATCCAAAAATCTTTCTTCAGACTGCTATTCATCAGGCTGAGTTTCGATAAGATTTTCTCTTTCGTTATTTTACGGGCAATATCCTTAACTGGAATATGGCCAGTCACCACACCTACACGGATATCTTCTCCAACGAGGAACATCAATGACTCGCTCGCATTTGTTTTGGCTTGTAAATATTCCGTATGTCCAGCAAATTGAAATGTATCACTCTGAATGGTGTGTTTACTGATAGGAGCCGTAACCAGCGCATCAATATGTCCGTTTACTAAATCATCTACGGCTCTCTCCAGCGACTTTAATGCATATCTTCCACCGATTTCATTGGCTATCCCAAGTTCAATCTTCACATCCTCGTCCCAGCAATTAATTATATTAGGCACTTGATCTTGTGCCTGCATTGCCTGATTGATTACATGAAAAGTAAAATTGGTAACAGCTAATGTTTTTCTATGGAATGATGCTACCTTGGTATGCCCATAAACGATAGGGGTACAATAATCCAAAACACGACTATTCATTAATGTTTTGATAATCACCTCTAAGCCAATACCGTTTACGTCACCTATTGAAATTCCAACTTTTATTTTACCACTCATACTTTAGTGTCCATTCAGATTAAGTGCAATATTAGGCACATTTGGGCATAAAAACCAAATAAGGTTCATTTATCAGACACGCAGATTCAACTCACCGATGTAACTTTTTAGTTCAAAGAGTAGCAATCTCCACAGACAATTTGCACAATTCTTCGTAGAGACGATGTGTAGGCAAACCAACTACATTGTTATAAGACCCATTGATTTTATCAATTCCAACTAGCCCTATCCACTCCTGAATACCATAAGCACCTGCTTTATCCATCGGCTGCCCTATGGAAATATAATAGTGTATTTGTTCTGGAGTTAATTTCTTAAAATAAACCTCAGAGATTTCATAAAAACTATACAGCTGGCCATTTTTAAGCAAAGAAACTCCTGTAATCACTTCGTGCTTCTTTCCTGACAGTAGGGAAAGTATCTCAAAAGCATGTTGTTTATCTACTGGTTTACCAATGATCTTTCCTTCAATGCAAACGATAGTATCTGCAGTGATCACAATCTCGTTGATGATCGTTTCATTAAATGCTTTTGCTTTCTTTTCAGCGATAAAAATTGCGATATCGGCGGGACTTAATTCGTCGGGATACGTTTCATCTACATCCTTTAAAACTACTTTAAAGTCTAAGCCCATTAATTTTAGCAACTCTTGTCTTCGTGGTGACTTCGAAGCTAAGATAATTGGAGGAAACTGTGGAATCATTTTGAAGAGAACTGAATGTCTATAAAATAAAATGATTCCCTTGTCCACGCTTCAAAACCCTTATTTTGATTCTCCTTTAATAAAGAACTTATTTTTGAAAAAATAGTATCAAAAATTGGTTTAAACCTGATCCAGGTATCACTAAAATAAACTTTTGGCATATCAGTTTGTGGTTTTTCAGTATCTAATTTAGCATTTTTTAAATTATCTATTTTTGGGGCTTAAACCAATAGGATATCATAAATTTTGGCCTTTTGAACAAGTATCGGAATTTGTTTTGTTTGGAAAACTTATCCAGATATAAACGCCTGATATATAATTTCTGTTCGTCAGATCAAGGTTTTGCCGATTATACCTTCCTTCAGATTTCACCCCGCAATGCCCCCCCCTTATCCTCTACTAATACCCCCCCTATCGGGGCGCATTGTGGTCTTATACCACTTAGTTATCGCTCATGCTGGAGCGCGCCACCAATAAAAAGGGAACCCAATTAGGATTCCCTTTTTATTTAATTAATATGATGTTCAACTGATTTATTTTACCGTATCAACAACTGCTTTAAATGCAGAAGGATTGTTCATTGCTAAATCAGCTAAAACTTTACGATTTAAACCGATTTGTTTGGTCGCTAGTTTACCCATCAATTGAGAATATGAAATTCCGTGTTCGCGGGCACCTGCATTGATACGTTGAATCCACAACGCTCTAAATTCTCTTTTCTTAGTTTTACGATCACGGTAAGCATATTGCAAACCTTTTTCAACTGTGTTTTTAGCAACGGTGTAAACCTTGCTCCTTGACCCCCAATAGCCTCTTGCTAATTTTAAGATCTTTTTTCTTCTTCTTCTTGACGCTACTGCGTTAACCGAACGTGGCATGTTGTTTTAGTTTTTGGTAGTCGGTGTTTCAGGTTATGAACACTTGGGACCGAATACCTGGTTTATTAAATTTTCAATTTACTTGCCGATGCAAAGCATACGTCTCACATTGCCCATATCGGCATCAGACACCAAACTAGTTTGGCCTAGAGCACGCTTACGCTTCGTACTCTTTTTGGTTAGGATATGGCTTGTGTATGCGTTTTTTCTCGCAACCTTACCTGTTCCAGTAAGCTTAAAGCGATTTTTTGCACTGGAACACGTTTTCATTTTTGGCATAACTTTTTTTTATATGTTTTTTACCTGTTTGATTATTTTTTACTTACACTCTTTGATGCTACCGTTAAGAACATACGTTTACCTTCCAATTTTGGCAATTGCTCTACTTTTCCAACATCCTCTAATGCTTGAGCAAATTTCAATAATAAAATTTCCCCTTGCTCCTTGTATACGATGGCACGTCCCTTGAAATGTACATAAGCCCTTACCTTCTCACCACTTTCTAAAAAATTGATCGCATGTTTCAACTTAAATTGAAAATCGTGATCATTGGTATTGGGGCCAAAACGGATCTCTTTAATTACCGTTTGCTTCGCATTGGCCTTGATCTCCTTCATCTTTTTCTTCTGCTCATAAATAAACTTGTTGTAATCAACAATTTTACAAACGGGCGGAACTGCATTTGGGGAAATCTCTACCAAGTCTAGTCCTTGTTCCTCAGCAAGAGCCAAAGCGTCTCTTAAACTAAAAATACCTGGTTCTACATTATCACCAACGAGTCGCAATTCTTGCGCCCGAATGAACTGATTAATGTTATGTTCTGCTTCTTTCTTTTTGAACGGAGGGCGTGGGCCTCTGTTAAAACCTGGTCTACCTAATGCCAAATGATATTGTACTTAAACGGTTATTTCTTTAATTAATTGATCACTAAACTCTTCAATCGTCATACTCCCCACATCACCTTGGCCATGCTTTCGAACAGAAACTACTCCATCGCTCATTTCTTTCTCCCCGACTACGAGCATGTAAGGAATTTTTTTCACCTCTGCATCGCGTATTTTCCGACCGATTTTCTCATCTCTGGAGTCAATCAACCCGCGAATATCGGTATTATTAATTGATTCTAAAACTTTTTTTGCATAATCTTCATATTTTTCGGATATCGGCAAAACAATAAATTGCTCAGGGGTTAACCAAAGTGGGAACTCACCCGCACAATGCTCGATCAAAACAGCGATAAAACGTTCCAATGAACCAAAGGGGGCGCGATGTATCATCACAGGCCGATGTTTTAGATTATCGCTACCTGTATACTCCAATTCAAAACGCTCTGGCAAATTATAGTCTACCTGAATGGTTCCCAACTGCCATTTTCTTCCTAAGGCATCTTTAACCATAAAATCCAACTTAGGACCATAAAAAGCAGCTTCACCAAACTCAACTACCGTTGACAAGTTTTTCTCCTCAGCAGCCTCAATAATGGCAGATTCTGCAAGCAACCAATTTTCATCAGAGCCAATGTACTTTGCTTTGTTGTTGGCATCGCGAAGTGAAACTTGAGCAGTATAATTTTCAAATCCCAATGCGTTGAAAACATACAACACCAGATCAATCACTTTTTTAAATTCCTCCTTCACCTGATCCGGGCGACAAAATAAATGCGCATCGTCCTGAGTAAAACCCCTCACACGCGTTAAGCCGTGCAGCTCACCACTTTGTTCGTATCGATAAACGGTACCAAACTCAGCATAACGAACTGGGAGGTCTTTGTACGACCGAGGTTTTGATTTGTATATCTCACAATGGTGGGGGCAATTCATTGGTTTCAAGAAAAACTCCTCTCCTTCCTGCGGTGTTTTTATAGGTTGAAATGAATCAGCTCCATATTTTTCGTAATGCCCCGAAGTGATATATAAATTTTTATGACCAATGTGGGGCGTAACGACTTGCTCATATCCAGATTTTACTTGAGCACGTTGCAAAAAGTTGACTAGTTTTTCGCGCAAAGCAGCTCCTTTGGGTAACCATAAAGGCAATCCCATTCCCACTTTTTCGGAGAAAGTAAACAACTCCAACTCTTTACCTAACTTGCGATGATCACGCTTTTTGGCTTCTTCGAGAAGTTTTAAATAATCGGATAGCTCGCTTTGCTTCGGGAATGTCACTCCATAGATACGCGTTAATTGCTTCCGACTTTCATCACCTCGCCAATAAGCACCAGCCACATTCATCAGTTTAACTGCTTTAATAAAGCCTGTATGAGGAATATGTGGTCCACGGCATAAATCGGTAAAATTACCTTGTGTATAAAAAGTAATCGAACCATCCTTTAGATCTTTAATCAAATCCAATTTATATTCATCTCCTTTTTGGGTGAAATAAGTAATTGCATCTGCTTTAGAAACTGATTGACGAATATACTCCGATTTTGACTTAGCCAGCTCTAGAATTTTATCTTCAATCTGTTTGAAATCGTCTGAAGAGAATTCACGATTCCCAAAGTCTACATCATAATAAAAACCCGTTTCAATCGCTGGACCAATACCAAATTGAGTGCCTGGATATAATGCTTCTAAGGCTTCGGCCATTAAATGTGCGGATGAATGCCAAAACGTGGCTTTTCCATCTAGATCATTCCACGTCAATAGTTTGACAGTTGCATCTGACTGAATGGACCGATTAGAGTCGATCACCTGGCCATCTACTTCGGCTGCTAAAACATTGCGCGCTAATCCTTCAGAAATAGATAAAGCAATTTGATGAGCACTAATTCCTCGCTCATATTGACGAACAGCGCCATCAGGAAACGTAATATTGATCATATATGGTACTGAGTGTGGAGTGCTGGGTGCTAAGATATGCTGAGCCTGAACAGGTATATTATCCATTTTGTATTTTGCTTATTCATTTATGCAAATATAAATTTCTACAAATACATATTTACATAAATACCTTCGAAGTTGTTTAAACTACTTGAATTCAAGGAAAAATAGCTAAAGTATTCTATCTAGCAAATACCATTTATCTGCGTCATATGTACTTTGGCTCCAAACTCAACCCATTCCCAACTCTTTGCTCTTAAAATGGAGCGCAGGTAAGGTTTGTGAAACTATGATCTGGGCATCCTTAGGTCGTTGAAAAGACGAGTTCTTTATGGCTTCTATAAAATCGCCCGCTTAGTGCCCCCCATTTTTTTCATGTGTTTAATTGTTTTTTATCGGCCATGAAGCTGTAATGAGCTGAATTTCTCACTGGTGTTTATTTTTTAGCGGTGTTCAAGAAATCGCTTCGCTAGTTAATCTTTAGGGTTTGTGAGCGGAAGCTCATGACGGTTTCTTGTAAAGAAAAAGGTGAACTAAATTTTACTTTGGTTCACCTTTTTTCAATCACTTTTTTTTAAATTTTCAGCTTTTCTAATAGCTGATTATTTTAAATAATGGGTGGATGATGGGGCTCGAACCCACGACCCTCGGTACCACAAACCGATGCTCTAACCAACTGAGCTACAACCACCGTGTGTTGGGCCACAAAAGTAATTATTTCATGGTTATTTCCAAAATAAAAATGAATGTATTTGCAAAGTGCAGATTCAACTCACCAATGCACTTTTTAATTCAAAGAAGTATCCCCATCTCGGATATACGTTTTTAAAAACATCAATAATATATGCCTTTATTATCAAATCATACTTCTGTTCCCTGCGAGCGTTCCTTACACTTGGCAAAAGACGACTCGGTCTTACAGGAGAAGGGTTCATTTGATCCTTTTGGGATCTTTTTTTAATATCATCTGTTATCTGTTATCAACTAGATTATATTTGCCAAGTGTGACCCCATCTCAAAACGACAAATGGTCCCAATTTTCAGGAACCATTTGTTGCAAAAAGATGAACGGATACCTATAATTCTACTACTTTCTTCTTCCGAACAGACGAAGAAGCATCAAGAAAAGATTGATAAAATCGAGATAGAGTGTCAGTGCACCCATAATCACCATTTTATTAGCGGATGCATCACCATACTCGATACCCTCACCAATACGCTTTAGCTTTTGGACGTCATAGGCTGTCAGACCTACGAAAACAGCCACACCAACAAAACTGATGATATAATCTAAATGGCTGCTTTTTAAGAAAAAATTGACCAAACTAGCGATCACCACGCCAATTAAAAACATCATCAATAAGGAGCCAAATTTGGTAAGATCTTGCTGGGTTGTGTAACCCGCCACAGCCATCACCCCAAACAACACGGCAGCCGAAATAAAGCAAGTAAGTACAGATGATGCTGTATAAACCAATAAAATAAAGCTTAAACTAACTCCCG
>Ga0214919_10010776_pt1 | contig 11507 bp, 19 predicted proteins | sample LL1503_MetaG_FD_177994 | JGI IMG/M metagenome (GOLD analysis project Ga0214919, IMG submission 177994) | Freshwater microbial communities from Lake Lanier, Atlanta, Georgia, United States - LL-1503 | ecosystem: Environmental > Aquatic > Freshwater > Lake | place: USA: Georgia | collected...
CTTATCTACAATAGAAAAATATCTCTTGCCACTAAATTCAAGAGATTTGAACTTGACAACACTACTTCCCATCAAACTAACACTACAAATTGCAAACAAACCAACAAATAAAGTTTTCATTTTTTTATTTCCTTCTAAACTCTAATTTTTTCTTGTTCAATAAAATAAATATAATTATCTATTTTATTTAGATGATTATATAATTAGTCAATAAATCATTTTCATTAAACTCATTATCTAAGTCTAATTTTAAGTCTTTGATAATATCCTCAATACAGTAATCAAAAATATTTTTACTATCAACTGGATGCCATATTATTTTCTCATTATGTTTAGTAGAAAAGTATATCTTGGTAAATCCTTTTTGATTGAATAAGAATAATGTATTTTTGACGATTGCATCAAAGTTAAGTTCATCAATATTAATTCTATGTGAAGATAATAAACTATAGAAATCATTTGAACTAAAAACTCTGTCATTGTGAATCATACATTCAGTAAATAAATAAGCTAAAGATTTGTTATCATAGAACATTTTTCTATACTATCACAAAGACTAAAACTGTACAAAAAACTTATGCTGAAAACAAGCTGCACAATTCAAGAACCTTTTTCTGCAAACAAAATGTACACTCCAATTGCAAAAGGTAAATTAGTAAAAAGTAAAAAGTACAATCTCTGGATAGAAACTAATACTTCTATACTAAAAGAAAAATTATTGCCAGCTAAAAAGTTTCCAATTGAAGTTGAAATATTAGTTTTAGCAGATGTTCAATGGAAAATCAAATCAGATGCAGATAATATAATAAAACCTATTGTAGATTTACTTGTTAGAGCTGAAATAGTTCCTGATGATACTTCTAGATTTATTGAGTCAGTAAAAGTAAGATATTTGCAAGGTTTTGGACCAGCAGTAACTTGTATTTCCTATACTACTGTTGACGAGTAATCTTTTTCTTCAATATCAAAAACAAAACAAACAAGTTATTCAAAAATGAAAATAAGTTACCTTTTATTGCATTCTTATTTTCTTCTATATATTTTTCTTTTTCTTTTTTTACAAATATGTCTTTCCATTTAGCATAGATAGATAATTCATTTGTAGTTTTTGCAATATTCAAGATATCTTTACGTTTTACATATAGTTCTAGTTTATTAATTTTATTTTGCTCATCTAAAATTAATTCATTTGGAAGTTCTGTAGTAAAATCTTTTTTAGATGCATTGATTAGGGAATAATCTGCTTTTATTATATTATATGTATCTTTGATTATATTGAAAGAGAATGAAATTAGAAAAATATTGATTGCTAAAATTATAAATTTTTTACCAATCTTAATTCTTATTTCTTTGAAGTGTTCTTTTGAATGTAAATCTATAGGGGAGAACAATTTATCTTTTTTCAACTTATCCCAAAAACTTTCTTTCCATTCTAAAGGAGCAGAAGTTTCGTGTTTAGTTCTTACACTTCCAAAATACTTATTAGAAGAAAAAAATCTTTCCAATAACTTTAATAATAAGTTGTTCATAGTCTTATCAAAAACACAGGAAGAAAAATAATTAACAGTGTAAGCAAAGCTATAACACAGATAATAATATCTAACGCTTTTAATTTGCTTTTCAAAAAAATACTCCCCAATCATTATTTCTTGATTAGGGAGTAAAAAACTTATTTATATCTATTTCTTAAATCTTCTGCAAAACTAAATCTATCCCATTGATGAAGAACATGATAAGGATTTCCATCTAGTGTAGTAACTAATCCATCCTCATATTTTACATGAACAAATCCTTCTTTGACTCCTTCTCCAGTAATAACAAAATCAGATTTTGTTGGTTCTGCTGTGTGAACAAACTTATTATTCATATAAACAGGATAAAGATAATTCAAAATAGCTTGATCATAAACATAGTATTTATGAGGTCTATCAATATTCATCATAACATTTACACATAACTGCATAAATGAATGTGTTTTACCTGCCATTGTTCCACTATTGATAACTCTACTTTTATCATAGTTCATCTTGTATCCATATAATAAATCGTTATATCTTTTTGCCCATTTCAAGTTGCATTCACTCTTAGTAAGGTCCATGCCTTCAGCAACAATAAATAGCTCAATATCTGGATGTTTTTCAATATATTCGAATGGATCTTTTTGAACAATGACATCTCTAAAATCAACGTGCATTATGTTTTTGAATTTTTCACTTCTTTCCATAATCCACATATAATAAGCTAAATATCTATCGTTGTTTGCTAGATAAGATGGGAGTGGATCAAAATGCACATAATCAAAAACTTCTTCTAATCGTGCAACATTTTTTGAATTTAAATCTTTATATACGCAGAGCTTTTTAAATGAACTAAATTTCGTTAGAGATTTCATAAATATTTCACAATCAATGTTGCTAATATATTCATCTCCCTTGACAAAAGTAACTAATAGATTATCCATAAAGATATTCTACATTTCTTTTTTATATAATTTCTTAAATGCTTTCTCGATAAATTTTTTATTATCCCAAATGAGCTCTGGAACTAATTCAACATTTACCCATTCTAACTCTTCAGCATCACTACCAGCTTTAAAATCTTCTTTGCCTTTATATTCAGTTGCATAAATACAGTTATATTTATTTTTCTTTTTTCTGTACTTATCAATCTTAATTAAGTGAATATCATCTGCTGAAATAACTAAATTAGTTTCTTCTTTTATTTCTCTTACAGCTGCATCTTTTGGATCTTCATTTTTTTCAACATGTCCACCAGGAATAGTCCAATCATGTTTATGTGGAGTAGATCCTCTTTTTTCCAATAAGACTTCTATTCCATTTTTTGTCTTTTTAAATATAATCAAGCTAGCCACTAGATCTTCACTAGCTACTAAATCATTGATGTCAAATTTTGCCATTCTGTACCACATAATGTTATTATTCTTCTTTTAAAAAGAAATATCCCCTAATTTTTATTAGGGGATATAAAAAGTAGCTCCATTAAGAATCGAACTTAAAATATGGACTTAGAAGGTCCGTGTTATATCCATTTAACTATAGAGCCATATCAACAACACACTTATTATACCAACATTCTCAAATAAATCAACTACATTTGAACTTTTTTCTCTTGAGATTGAGATAAAGATACACTGGACTTTCTTATTCTACCTTCAAATACTTTACCAGAATTAAGATAGATATTCAACCACTTATTTAGTTCTACAAGTTGTGAATAATTCAGTTCTAAGCTCTTCTCTTCAAAGTTCTTATCGATTACAGTAATTTTATGCATTTCTTTACTTTCAAAGTATAATGAAGTATCTTATCACAAGAATATACCTTGTCAAGCTTTTATAAGAGAATTATGAAATTTATACCAATAAATAGATCACACGATGTTATATCTGGAAAAGAAGATCTTGAAACAATTTACACTATTCCTGATTTTCCAGTTTTTATGGGAGTAACAACATCCTCTCAATCTGAAGATATAAAATTTCCTATGACTTTTCAAATTTCTAAAAGTACAGGAATTGTACAAATCAATCCTTTAGTTCCTCTTGATCTAGTTTATCAAAAATCACACAACTCAGGAATTATTGGAAAAACTTGGCAAGAACATCATAAAAAATTATCTGAGTTTATTATGAAATTCAATCCTACTGATGTTTTAGAGATTGGAGGATTTACTGGAATATTAGCAGCTCATTGTGTAACTAAAAGCAGAAATTTACATTGGGCAATAGTAGATCCACACGCTTCTCTTGGAACTAAACATGCAACAGTATATAAACAATTTTTTGATAGAAATTTTAATTTAGAAAATAAAGTCGAAATGATTGTTCATTCTCATCTTCTTGAACATATTATTGATATTAAAGATTTTCTTGATAATTGCTACAATAAATTAACAGATGATGGAATGATGATCCTTTCACTTCCAAACTTTAAACAGTTCATAAAAAATAGATTACTCAACTGCTTAAACTTTGAACATACTATTTGTTTAGATGAAGATTTTTTAGTATATCTTTTTAATAAATACAACTTTGAAATTGTTGAAAAAGAATTGTTTGGAGATTGTAATTCAATTTTCTTTTGCTTGAGAAAATCATTATCCCAACTAAATGCAAAACTTCCAGAAGATGTTTATGAAACTAATAAAAACAATATGATGTTATATTTTAATAGTATTCTTAGTTTTGTAAATGATATCAATAAAACAGATGATAAATACTATATCTTTGGAGGACATGTAACAAGTCAATTTTTACTTGCTATGGGACTTGATGAAAATAAAATCATAGCAGTTCTTGATAATGATCCTAACAAAATGGGAAACAGACTCTATGGAACTAGCTTAAATGTAGAAAATCCTGATACTATTAAGAAAGCTAAAAATCCCAGAGTTATTGTAAAGAATGGTAGTTATGATGCAGAAATTTCAGAACAACTATTAGAACTTAACAATAACGTAAAAATACATACATTTTAATTATGAAAATAACAGATATTTTTAATTTACCAAGAAAAAATACTTATCCACTAAAAGATATTATTATTTTAAAAGATTGGGGTAAGTCTATTTTTCCTGTCTTGAATAATATTGGAATAGATTGGGAAAAACTAAATCTATATTCTAATCTCATACAAGGATACAACTTAGAAACTGAACTCAATACTTTTTATATGATTTTCCTTAGCAATAAACCACTCATTCTTGTAAATTACGATAAAGTAATGCAATATTATGTTCCTTATTGTGTAGATAAGGAACTATATGAACATTTTCTTAAGATTTTATTAACTTGTTCTGATTTGTCTTATTGTAGTTTTTATGTTAAAAATGACACTGATATTCTTCTACCAAATGAAGATAAATATTATGAACAGTACGGATCTCAAGATTAAATAAAAAAGACTGGATTTCTCCAGTCTTTTTTATTTGTTAAATGAAACTATACTAAATCTTGGATTTCTAGCAAAACTTTCTACAGAACTAACAAAGTGTGGAGCAGAAAAACTTTGATTATTTAACAACACTACCCTATTGAATTTTGGAAAAATTGGATAACAATAATCTGTATCTTGAGAAGAAAGTATATTTAATATTCCTCCCCAATCCCATCTCCAATTATCATTCACGTAATAAATGATATTAATCTTTCCAGCATAGCCATCATAATGTGTTCTATAATGATCTCCAGAATCAAGTTTATAACATCTAGTGTCAAAATCATCTACTGGAAATGGAGAAAGATCTTTGAGTATAGGCACAAAATATTCATCAAAAGCTCTCTTGACAACTTCTGAATTTCTTAAATTATCTGATCTTTTAAACTTAGCTGTATACACTTCTCCCTCTTGTGGAAGATTGATATTTTCACTCTTAAACACATGTCCATAATGATCTGGTCTTACTTGATCCATCACTTCCCATTGATCATTTAGTTTGTATGTTTCATTAATAGATAAAGCTAAATCTAATGGCAATACATTATCAATGATAGTATATCCATCAGTGATTAATTGTTCTTCATGATCCATTACTTGATAGCACCAATAATCATCAAAAATCCAATAGTAAATCCAGAAATAATCATTCCTGTCATATTACCTTTTCTAACTAACTCTTCTTTATTTTCAAATTCTTTTCCAGGTTCAGTTAAGTTAGGTAATACTCCTAAAGCAATAGCACCAACAATAGGACTTGCAAGAATATATGCCCACCAAGCATATCCTCTTTTATTAGCCCAAACTGAAAGCAAAATACCTAAAATCAAACCAATCCAATCTGTAGCATCCATAATTAATTCTCCTATTTTTATTTTACCTTTGATTTAACTTTCTTGTAATAAAAGTCCCAAAGTACCTTAAATCCATTCTTAGTTATATTATGCTCTACATGATAATCTATAACTAATGGACCACGAGCTTCTTTATTATTTCTTGAGTAAAATTTATCATAAAAACGCTCATATTTTTGCTTGTCAATAATATCAACACTCATAAACTGCTTATTGAGAGAAACAATACCTAACTTGCTTCCACTTCTCCCAATTAACTGAATTGCATAACGAGTGTCAAAATTTCCAACATTCAATACACACTCTTTTTTTATTTTTTCTATCCACTCTTTTTCAGACATAACTTATTTTACCTTAAAATAACAAACCCATCGAAATCGATGGGTTTAGAAATTATTCAGGTCGATCTGTAATCATCTCATCTAACTTCTTTATCATTTTACTAAAACGATAATTGAAATAAAGTGAAAATGACATAACAGCAAAAAATGTAATTCCTGTACTAATCCAAGAAGCAATAACTATATTACTCATGATTTTTTCTCCTCGTACTTGTTTAATATATCTTTACATAACTTCAATATGTAAAGGAGCATGAAGAAAACAATTATCTCAAAAACAACAATATATTTTTCCATGTGTGTATTATATCACACTAAGATTGATCCCACCAATCATCTGAATTATGATGAATGTCTTCATATTTATTTTCTGTTTTGTTTTTTGATTTATCTAATAATAAAGAACCATTAGTCTTATTATAACTTTCAATAGCTCTCATAACTTTTGTGCAATGTGAAAGAGCATTCATAATTTCTTTCATATTATCAGAAGAAATAATAATCAATCCAATACTATGCTTAAATGAAAGATCAACAACAATCTCATCATCTTTGTTTGATTTAGATACAACTAAACATATAGGAGAGAAGAAATCGTTAAATACTTCTATCTGAAACAAGAGTTCAGAATACTGTTTTAAAGTCATACAAGCTTAGGAGAGGAATCGAACCCCCAACGACCTCATTACAAGTGAGACATTCTACCATTGAATTACCTAAGCAAATTCTCCGGTAGAGATTCGAACTCCAACTAAAGGCACCAAAAACCTCTGTGCTACCATTACACCACCAGAGAACAACAAATATATTATACCACTTTATAGCCTGTAGGGGTATCGAACCCCTGGTCTCCTCCGTGAAAGGGAGGCATCTTAACCACTCGACTAACAGGCCATCACAAGGATTATACCTTATATTGTAGGTTTTTCAAGCTTTCCAAATTTTATTTTTTCCCAATCACCTCTACCAGGTTTTTGTATTCCATAAAATTTGCACCATTTATTTACTGCATTATCACTAACACCATACATCTCACCTATTTTGACACAAGACATTTCCCAAACAAGTTTTTCTAAAGTTTCTTTATCAGGTCTTTTAGAAATCTTTACAACAGGCTCATAATTTACTACTGGCATTGTTTCTGGAATATAAGGTGGTCTGATTTTATCCTGAAGAGCTACATACTCATCTAATTCAATCATTTCAGCGTGTACTTCAGAATGGCAATTTGAACACACTATAATGCATTTGTTAAGTTCTATTTTTAAAACTTCAAATGGTTTAGTCAGATTACTTGAAATACCAAATTCTTTTTCAAGAGGATCTATATGATGAAAACTTAATGCAGCAATACATTTGTCATAATTGCAAACAATACATTTTCCTCCCATATATTTAACTAATTTTATTTTTTTGTTTTTTCTCAAATCGTTTGTACGACATATACCGCAAATGTTTCTATTCTTTTGATGTCCCCCAGGATATTCTTTCTCACAAACACGACAAGTATTCATAGCAGGCTTTTCTGGTGTTGTTTGGGTTTGCTTCAAATTATGTTGTTTGAAAGGTGAACAATCAAAACAATACAATCGATTTTTAGTCAAAATTAACTTGTTTTCCAAGTAAACTCTGGCAGGTATGGTATTTTCGCACTTTTTGCATTTCTTCATATCAAGATTTCCTTTGGTGGTATTTTTTATTGTACCACCATTAAATGTTCGTTTCAAATTCGATTATACCATATAAAAAAGAAAATCCCCATACAAATGTATGGGGATTATAACCTCCAACTGATGGGATCGAACCATCGACCGAACGGTTACTTACTACTATAGTTTTCACTACCAGAAAATCTGTTTGTAGTCTGGACTATACCATCATCCTTAGCATTATCTAGTAGGATGTTGTCATTATAGTCTCTGCACCTTCCCTTTCGGGCTTGGCTCAGTGTTGACATATCTTTCAACTTAGTTTTCACTGAATTTCGACAATTTTCTATATTAAATTACTCTAATAAGCTGCTACCTATCAAACAGCCGTTTGCTCTACCTCTGAGCTAAGTTGGACCATCAAAACTATTATACCACTAATTTAGTCACAAGCAACTTTGAGAATAATAATTGTTGAAACTACTACTACAAGACCAAAGATAAAGTTAACAAGTTTTGCTTGATTTTTCATAAGATTATTTTACCTTAGGATTTGTTAAATTGTCAAGAAATATATTGATTTGAAGATCTAACAGAGAAATATTTTTCATCTACTCATCATCCTTTCTATTGCCCATTCTTTTTTTGTTTTGGGTTGATAGTATCCTTTTTTAGAGAAGTCAGCCATCATATGTATAGCAGCAGTGCATACTTGTTGTTGATTTTGATATTTTCTTTCTAATTCTTTTTGATCAACTTGTTCTGCAGGTTTGAGTGCATAACCAATACTACCACTAACTAATACTAGCATTATATAAAAACCAATTTTCTCAAAGTTAAGTTTCATAAGATCCCCCATCAAATAAAAAAGCCCTATTCAAAAAGAATAGGGCTTCAGTGCTCTACTAATATAATACAACAGAATTGTATTTAGTTCCTTATAAGAATGTTAAGAAACTTTGAACTCTTGTCCTGTGAGTGTAGTGTATCTTGCTGTTGAGAGATCAAAATATTCTTTATCAAACTCACAACCTTTGAATATTCTTCCAGTATTTTCACAAGCAATCATAGTAGAAGCAGTACCATTGAAGATATCTAGTACAACTTCTCCTGGATTAGTGTAAGCTTCAATAAATCTTTCTAATATGCTTACAGGTTTTTGTGTTGGGTGCCAGTTACAGTATTCTTTGCTTGTAGTGTGATTATTCTTTTCCCAAATACAAGTTGGAATAGTACCTTTTTCGTATTCTTTTCCAGTTCTGATGTTTACTTTTTGTTTACGTTCAGTTCTTACATCGTCACCATTGAAAGTGAATGTTTTACCTTTAGAATAGCACCAGATATATTCATGTTTACGAGCAAAGTTGCTTTTACTTCTTCCTCCCCAATTGTATGCCCATATAATTTCATTTTGTGGGAAAAAGTTTGGAAGTTTATTTAGTACTTCTAATTTGTATCTTAAGAATGTGTCGTATTTGAGAGTACCAAATACGCACATCATCTTATTATCTTTGAGTACACGAGCACATTCTTTGCTCCATTCATTGCACCAAGAGATATATTCATCATCACTTTTCCATTGAGAATCCCATCCTTTACCAGCATCATATCCAATAAAGTAAGGAGGATCAGTTAGAATCAAGTCTACAGAATTGTCATCTAGTGTTTTTAGATATTCCAAACAATCTTGATTTTTGTATTCGTGTTTCATTTGGAACATTCTACCATGGATTATCTTCTTGCAAGTTCTTCATTACAAACTTTTATTAATCTTTGTATTGTTTCCTTTGGTAGTTGTTTGACAAGATCTTTCATTGAGTTTTCTTCCCAATCTCCTACAATTTTGTTTGCAAATGGAAGTTTATTTAAATTAACTTCAGGGATGCCAGCTGTTTTCTTTAATATATTAGAAAGAATTGATGATACTTTGAACATTGTTTTTCCTTTTTGGTATAATTTTGATACCAAGTAATGTAATTATTATAAAGTTATAATGTGCTATATTCTTAAAAGTGATATAGTATTTTTGAAAGGTTTTAGAAAATGACTGAGTGTTCATCAAACTGGAAGCATGTATTTATTGTTGAGAGCGGACTTATAGATCCTCAACCAGGTTATTCTTGCTACAAACCTGGTCAATTACTTTTTGACAATCATTTGAATGCTTTGAATTTTGTACTTTCAAGTGAGTGGGAATTAAATAATCACACTGCATTAGATGTTCACAGAAAATTAACTAAAAATATAGATTATTTCGAAGATCATAATCAAAGTGGAAAATATAGAAATTGTGATGTTTGGATTGGTCATGATCTATGTCCAAATCATATTATAATTCCTGACTTAATGAATCAGTGGTTGGATGTAACAAACAAACTAATAGAGCTTAATTATCAGGATAAAGTTGATGGAATTGTCGCTGCTTCATTTTCTCATCATATGTTTGAAGTTGTTCATCCTTTTATAGATGGTAATGGAAGAACAGGAAGACTTTTATTTAATAAAGTTTTGACACAGTGCAACGAAGATCCTAGAATTATTTATTTTAAAGATAGATCTCTCTATTATGATGAAATCCAATACTTCCGTGAGAAATATTGGATTTCTAATAAGTTTGATATTGATTCTATTATTTCAGATGCTCAATATTTAAGTGTCTCTGCTTGATCCAGGTCCACTCTCATAATATAACTCTCCTCCCTTCATTTTATTTCCAGGAAATAAGAATGGAGGTGGGAAGAATGGAAATTTAGGTTTTTTCTTTTCTTCTGGAGGAGATGGAGGTTTTGGGGGTGGATTTTGAGGAGGATTAGGTCCTCTTGGTTTATCTCTTGGTCTATCATTAGGTCTGACTCTGTCTGATGGTCTATCATTTGGTCTTAATGGTTGAAATGGATCAGGTCTTGGATCATTACCAGGCCTTGGTGTAGGATCAGGTACAGGATTAGGTGTAGGTTTTGGTTTTGGAGGAGCAACAGGCTTAATAATAGGAGGAGTTGGTGGTTTTGGAGTTGGTGGTTTTGGAGTTGGAGGTGTTGGTGGTTTAGGAGTTTCAGGTATAAGTTCAGGTTCAGGTCTAATTATTGGATCAGTGGGTGGAGTTGGTAGAGGTTCGGGCATAGTAGTACCTGGTTTTCTATTAGGTGCAGTATCCCATCTATTTGGTGGTAATTCAGGCCTTACAGGAGTTCTTCTTGCTGGTGGTAATTCAATTGGTCCAGTTGGAAGTCTAGGTCTGACAGGTGGTTTGACAACAGGACCTAAAGCTATTTTCATCAACTGACTTTCTATAAAATCACTCTGTTTATAAAATCCATTTGCATCAAGAACTTTAGCTATTTTAATTATTTTTGAAAATAAGTTATCCATGTTTCCTTTATTACCCTCATCTTCTATATACTGCATTTTTGTGCTTTTTACTTTTTTATGGTAAAATTTTCTGATTGGATAATTTTATGACGATTGATAGTTCTAAAGTGATTGTGTTTGATACTGAGCTTACTTGTTGGAATGATAAAGAAAAATTATATAAATCTCGTGAAATAATTTCTCTTGGTGCTTGTGTTTTAGATTTGAATACTAAGGAAATAGAAAAGAAATTTCATAAGATTTGTAAAGCACAAAGAAGTCAAGTTTCTGAATACTGCACTAACTTAACAGGAATCACTCAAGAACAAGTTGACAATGGAATGAGTTTTGATGATATGT
>Ga0214919_10010777_pt1 | contig 11506 bp, 10 predicted proteins | sample LL1503_MetaG_FD_177994 | JGI IMG/M metagenome (GOLD analysis project Ga0214919, IMG submission 177994) | Freshwater microbial communities from Lake Lanier, Atlanta, Georgia, United States - LL-1503 | ecosystem: Environmental > Aquatic > Freshwater > Lake | place: USA: Georgia | collected...
ACGTAACATTATTGTCGAATTAGCTACTTCTTCAGAACCGATTATTAAAGCAATTTTTGCTCCGCTTCTGTCAGCCGATTTCATTTGGGCTTTCATGCTTCTTTGGTCGTAAGCGCGGTCTGCTCTGATACCACTGCTACGCAACAAATGACAAAGTTCATGGGCATGAAGGCCGTCAACCGTGTCGACGACAAAAACATCAACAGATGTTTCTGGTGCACCAAAAACATTTTCTGAATCGCATGCAAGAAGCGTTCGATCAAGGCCTAATGCAAAACCGATGCCCGGAGTTGCTGGTCCACCGAGGGCTTCGACCAAGCCGTCATAACGCCCTCCACCACCAATTGCTGTGTGTGCGGCTTCGAGCGCAGTCGAAGTAAATTCAAAAGTCGTGCGTCGGTAGTAGTCGAGTCCACGCACCAACCGATTGTTCATCTCATAACGAATACTCAAAGCATCAAGCGCTTGCAACACGGCATCAAAATGCTGCGCTGCCGTTGTACTTATTGAATCTCGAATTGTCGGCGCTCGAGCAATAATTTCTTGGTCTGGTTCACGTTTTGAGTCCAACACTCGCAGCGGATTGCGAGCCAACGTGGCGCGACTTTCGGTGGACAAACCTTTTTCATTCGCCGTGAAATACGCAAAAAGTAACTGCGAGTATCGCTCGCGATCGCCCGCATCACCCAGTGTGTTTACCGACAGATGAACTTTTCGTAGTCCTAATTCTGAATAAAACTTTGAGGCAAGCGCGATGACCTCAGCATCAAGCAAGGGGTCGTCTGCGCCGAGCGCTTCAACGCCGACCTGATCGAACTGTCGATATCTGCCCTGCTGAGGTTTCTCGTATCGAAAATTTGGTCCGGCATACCAAACCTTCCACGGTGTTGTTGGTCGATGCTCGACAAACGCCCGACACACGCTCGCCGTTTGCTCTGGTCGCAATGCGACGTGTCGACCTCCTTTGTCGTGAAAGTCGTACATTTCTTTGGTGACGACTTCTGTCGCCTCACCAAGACGCAGAAAAACATCAAGATCTTCGAACATCGGCGGAATTATGTAGCCATAGCCAGCTGCCTCGACCGTGCGGGCGAAAACCGTTTGAAACGCGCGCCAGCGGGCCGAATGCGGCGACAATATGTCGCGTGTTCCCGGCGAAGTCTTGAATTCAGGCACGCGAGAAGGCTAGACGCTTTGACGACATAATCGAATCATCATCGGGATGCCGACGGATGAGCGACTTCATCTGAGTCAAGCACTGCCGATGCAACCCCAGGCAAGACGCGAGCTGCATCATAGACGCCGTCAATACGTTTTATCACCCTTAACACTGATTGCAGATGACCCGGGTCGGCGAATTCGAATTCGAATCGCATTCGTGCAACCCGATCAGAACCAGTGTTCGTTGTGCACGCGACGATATTGACATGTTCGTCAGAGAGTGCGTTTGCCACGTCACGCAACAAACGAGAGCGGTCAAGGGCTTTGACTTCGACCGCGGCGATGAACATCGCGCTCGACCCTTCGGATGACCATTCGACATCGACGACTCGAGCTGAATCTTCTGCCAGTGCCGCAGCGTTGGCACAATCAGCACGGTGCACGGTGACCCCGCGACCTTTGGTGACAAAACCCACTACCTCATCAGGGGGAACAGGTGTGCAACAACGCGAAAGTCGCACGAGCACATCTGGCATGCCTTCAATATGAACGCCATTTTTCTGGGTTGACGACATCGTGTTGCCAGCGACAGATGACATCGAAAGTTGCTCGGGTTGTTGACCGTCACGCATGCGCTTTGACATTCGTTCAACAGTCGCGACGGCATCGACACGCTGGTCGCCGATCGCGGCGAAGAACTCGTTGACATCGTCAAAACTCAGCAATGCAACTTCGTCTTGCAAAACCTGCGAAGAAAGAATCTTTTGAGCAGGCAAGCCGGCCTGTCGCAAACGCTCGACAAGTTCGTCTCGCCCAGTTTCGACAAGGTCTTCGTGGCGTTCACGCGTCAGCCATTGTTTGATTTTGCTTCGGGCCTTGGGTGAAACGACAAATTCGAGCCACTCTTGAGTCGGTTCACTCGTTTCGCCTTTCGAAACGAGAATTTCACATGTGTCGCCAGATGACAATTTATAGTCAAGTGGCACTAGTCGACCATTGACTCGAGCGCCCATACAACTATGACCAACTTCGGTGTGAACGGCATAGGCAAAATCAACGGGTGTCGACAAAACTGGCAGAGTCATAACACGACCCTTGGGAGTGAATACGAAGAGTTCATCTTGCTCAAGATCGGTCTTCAAGATTTCTAAAAATTGACTCGGGTCCGAAACTTCGCCCTGCCAATCAATGATTCGGTTGAGCCAGTCAATGTCGGCTTCGCCCGCGGTGTCTTTATACGCCCAATGCGACGCCACACCCCACTCTGCTCGTTGATGCATTTCTTGGGTGCGAATTTGTACTTCAATGGGTTTGCCGCCTGGCCCGACAACCGTCGTGTGTAGCGATTGATACAAATTGAACTTTGGCATTGCGATGTAGTCTTTGAATCGACCAACAATCGGTTTCCAATGTCCATGGATAGCACCAAGCACCGAATAACAATCTTTTTCTGATTGCACAACGATTCGAATTGCAAGCAGGTCGTAGATGTCGTCGAACTCGCGACCCTTTTGCACCATCTTTTCGTAGATACTCCATAGATGTTTGCCGCGCGCCGTGAGTTCGGCCTTGATCTTTACTTCGTCGAGCCACTGCTGAACCTGACCTATGGTCTTGGCAAGATAAACATTGCGCTCAGGTGCTCTGGTCGCTACGAGGTGATCAAGTTCTGCGTATCGCTTGGGATAAAGGGCCGCAAAAGCTAGGTCTTCGAGTTGCTGCTTGATCTCTTGCATTCCGAGTCTGTGCGCCAAAGGCGCATATATATCGAGTGTCTCTTGGGCTACGCGTTGCTGCTTGTCGTGCGGTACAGCGGCGATCGTGCGCATGTTGTGCAGTCGGTCGGCAAGTTTGATCATTAGAACACGCAGGTCGCGCGCCATTGCTACCAACATTTTTCGCATTGTCGCTGCTTGTTGCGCCTCTTTCGAATCAAACTGAAGGCGTTCAAGCTTGGTCACACCATCGACAATCGCCGAGACTTCACTGCCAAAATTGCTTTCAACATCTGAAATAGTTATTTCGGTGTCCTCAACCGCATCGTGCAAGAGCGCGGCGACGATTGAAACTTCGTCGAGGCCGATGTCGGCGACGATTCTTGCTACGGCAATTGGATGATTGATATAAAGTTCGCCGCTCGATCGGTTCTGATTTGCATGTGCAGATCGTGCCATTTCATATGCGGCATTGATCAATGACACCGACCCTTTTGGGTGCCGTGACTTATAAGCAGTCAACAACGGTGAAAGCTCTTCGGCAATCGTTGTATTTTGGCGCCGCCACGGCAGCACCCTCGATGAGGTGGCCATGACTAAAGCGTAGTGCTAACGACGTTTTTTACGAGGTCGCGGTGGGTGGGTCAACACCGAGGTCACCCTCTTTTCGATGTTGCTAGTCGCGGTCTGGCCCTTTGCTGAGTTTTCGTCCACTGTGTCAGAAGTGACAACCACCCGATTCGAATTCTCGCCAAGACCCATCAACTCTGACATCGCCTGTCCAGTTGCAATCTGACCCCTAAACGGTTTGTATTTTTGTTCATCTCGCTTGAGCAAATCTAAAAGTGGCACCGCGATGAAAATCGAAGAATAAGTGCCGGCCAGCATGCCCACCAACAATGCCACCGCAAACTCTTCGAGACTTTTTGCACCAAGCGTGAACGAACCCACAACCAGTAGAGACACAACCGGCAGCGCCGACGAAAGTGTCGTATTAAGCGACCGGGCCAGAACTTCGTTGGTCGAGACATTGGCGATATTTGCAAATGACTGACGAGACGCCGAGAATTTTTTGGCGTTTTCTTGAACGCGGTCGAAAACAACCACTGTGTCGTACAACGAATAACCAAGAATGGTCAAGAACGCCACGACAGTTGCGGGCGTGACCTCAAAACCAAATAGAGAATATAGACCGACACTGATCAAGACGTCGTGCGCCATTGCGACGATCGCGGTGATCGCCATCTTCCATTCGAGACGCCACGAAATATATAAAGAAACAACAATGAAGAAAACAAATAGGGCTCTGATCGCCTTCTCTGTGATGCTGCGTCCCCATGACGAACTAACCGAAGCGACGCTCACCTCTTGAGTTTCAACTTTTGCCAAGTCGGCGAAAGACCGTTGAACGGCAAGTCGAATTTCTTCGGGCTGGTCGCCTACTTGCACGCGCATAATTTGTAGTTCACTGCCGGTCAAAAACTGGATCTTGGCGTTCGAAGACTCGATGTCGTTGGCCTCAAGCACGTCGCGAGCGTCTTGATCGCTAAGAGAACCTGCCGGAACCTCCCATGCGACACCGCCACGAAAATCAATGCCAAGTTCTAAACCTTGTACCAGAAGCGAACCTGCCCCAGCCAAAAGAATGACCAGCGAAACAACGAACCCGATTAATCGCCTGCCAATGAAGTCGAATGTTGTCTCGCCTCGATAAAGACGACCAAAACCCCCGAACAATTTACCCATCAGGCGACCTCTGGCTTGACGGTTTGGATGCCCAAGATCTTGCGACCCTGTGCACGCTTCGAGCGCGCATAAAGCAGAACGGCGCTTCGAGTAAAGAAAAAGGTGACGAGAATATCGGTGAGCGCAGAGATGCCGAGGAAGAAAGCGAAGCCTCGCACCGAGCCAACGGTTAGATACCACAGGACGATTGCCGCAATGAACGACACCGTGTCGGCGGCGACGATCGTGCGCCACGCCGACTCAAAACTTCGCAGTGCCGAATTTTTGAGAGTTTTACCGAATCGAATTTCGTCTTTAATGCGTTCGAAAAATACAATATACGAGTCAACAGCGATGCCGATCGAAACGATGATTCCGGCGATGCCAGAAAGCGAGAGCGCCAAACCGTTCGTGCGTGATAACAACGAGATTACGCTCCATAAAAATGCGATCGAAACGCTCATGCCAACCAAGACAAAAATTGCCATCAATCGGTAATAAGCAAACAGCAACAACGACACGAGCAGAATGCCGACGAGGCCCGAGATCAACGCGGCCCGCAACGAATCTGAACCTAGTGTCGCCGAAACAGTTTGTGCTTGAGAGACACCAAAGCGAACTGGTACGGCACCGAACTCAAGGATCTTGGCCAAGTCTCGAGCCTCTTGGGGTGTGAACGAGCCAGAAATTTGAACTGTGCCACCAGTGAACTCGGGTTCGTTGACCGTCGGTGCCGAAATAACCGTGCCATCGAGCACCATCGCCAATTGGCCAGTTGGGCATTGTGCGGTCTTGTTGAAACATGCGGCGGCGAGTTTGTTCCATAGTTGATCACCGTCTGCGCCACTTCGCAAACCTACGACGACTGCCCATTGACCCGTTTGAACGTCGGCTCTTGCGTCATTTTTGAAGACTTTGCCCGACGCACCAGCTGGCCCAACTACGTATGCAATACCTTGCTTGTCGAGCAACAACACGGTTTGTGTCGGATCATTCGGGTCATCACCCAGACCGAGAGTTGGCGCGGCATCTTGTGGTGCATCAGTAGAAACTGCGGCCGAAGTGTCGGTAGTTGAGACTTGAGTTGAACTAGTTGCAGGATCGACAGTTGTCGTAGTAACCGGAACAGTCGTCGCTGATGCGATGACACTTGTCTTCGAAAAAACTCGCGCTGAACCCGGGCCACCAGAAACGACCCCTGCGCCATCTTCGACCGAATCTGAAGTTGACTCAGGCATTGTGGTGACGCTTGTCGGAATAGTCGTCTCACTAGCTGGCACTGACGTGTCTGGGTTTTCATTCAACATGCCTGACTGCAAAACTGGTCGCAATAAAAGTTCGCCAGTTCGACCAATTATGTCAAGCGCCTGTTGTTGGTCTTTCACGCCTGGCAAATTGACGATCACCGTACTGCCCTGCAAAATAATTTCTGGTTCTGCCACGCCGATCGAGTCAACTCGCGCTCGAATAATTTCGACAGCAACATCAAGACCCGCCGGATCAAATTCGCCATCTGGTTGCAGAGTTACCGACGCACCGCCCTGGAGGTCGAGACCGAGTGCCGGAGTGTTACCGGCGACGAGGTTTGCGGCCAGTGCTCCGACGACCAAGACGATCAACGCCGATAAAGAAATAATGTGATGTCGTTTGTTCATCAGATATCAGACAGTTTCTATATTTTCGAAACTAGAAAATTCACTCTGCAGGCTTTGCATTGGCAGAAATTTTGCGCGCAACCGAGCCCTTGGCAACGCGAATTTCGACTTTGTCGGCAATATCGAGCCAAAGCCACTCGTCTTCAACCGCCGAGACAAAACCGTAAATGCCAGAATTCAAAACCACTTCGTCACCTTCGGCGATGCTCTTTTGAAGGTTTGTTGTTTCTTTTTGACGTTTGCGTTGTGGTCGGAGCAACAAAAAATACATCGCCGCAAAAATCAGAACCAACGGCAGAAAACCAAGAATCGGATTTGACGCCTGTTGGTCGGCTGCGGCCCCGATAAGAGTTGAGAAAACGGTTGAATTTAGCGAATTGATACCCATTGACATAGCGCTTAAGTCTAGGGGTTAGGGCTTATCGTTCGCAGAATCTGCCCATATTGCCAACAATGACTTTCGCAGACTCGCGAACTCGCCTTTGGTGATTGCTTCACGCATCTGTCGCATCAAATTCAGAGTAAAGGCGATGTTGTGAATCGAAACTAGTCGCGCAGCGGTTGGTTCATTGACCTGAAATAGATGACGTATATAGCCCCGTGTATGACGGCGACAAACGGGACAATTGCATTGACCGTCGATTGGATCAAGACTCGTGGTGAACTCTGCGCGCGTGATATTTAACTTGCCACCTGACGTGAGCGCGGTGCCATGACGCCCGATTCGAGTTTGCATCACGCAATCGAACTGGTCGACGCCAAGATTTACGGCTTCGATCAATGAAGCGGGGTCACCGACACCCATCAAATATCTGGGACGATCGTGTGGCAGGTGCTCAATTGCCGCGGCAAGTGCAACCAGCATTTCTTCTCGAGTCTCGCCTACCGACAAGCCACCAATTCCGTAGCCGTCAAAACCTAATTCAGCAGTGCGCTCTGCGCTCTCGCGACGCAGCAACGGGTCGATGCCACCCTGAACGATGCCGAACAAACTTTGGTCGGTTCGGGTATGTGTTTCTTTTGCGCGAACGGCCCATTGCGAGGTTCGCTTTAGGGCCAATTTGACAACATCATCAGACGAAGGCAACGGAGGGCAAACGTCCAGCACCATTTGAATATCAGCACCAAGAAGCTGTTGGGTTAACACGGCTGATTCTGGAGTAAACCTGTGCATCGAACCGTCATAAGTTGAACGAAACGAAACGCCCTCATCATCGACATCGGGGTTCAACGAAAAGACTTGAAAGCCGCCCGAGTCGGTCAGCGTCAGACCACCCCAACCCGCAAACGCACCAAGACCACCTAGATCGGCGACAACTTTTGCGCCAGGTCGCAACATCAAGTGATAAGTGTTGCCGAGCACAATACGCGCACCTAGTTCTTCATAATCTTGCGCACTTAAATGCCTAATTGCACCACGAGTGCCAACCGGCATGAAGCATGGAGTTTCGTAATCACCGCGATGTGTCGTGGCGACGCCCGTACGAGCCGATTGCTCACGCGCGATTTCGCGAAATTGAACGGCAAACATGCGATTACACGGTACCTAGTTGGTGGTTATGAATTGATGATCAATCTAAGTGCCGGTTCAACAGCATCGCATCACCAAACGAAAGCATGCGATAGCGCTCGATGATTGCCGTTGTGTAGATGTCTCTCCATCTCGAGCCCACAAATGCATCGATCATCATCAGTAGCGTCGTTCGAGGCATATGAAAGTTGGTCAAGAGCAAATCGACCACCTTGAACTGATAGCCACGCGAGATGAACATCGAGGTACGCCCAGACAACACGCCACTTGTCGCCGCCGATTCAAGTGCTCGGGTGGCGGTCGTACCGACGCTAATAACTCTTTTGGCTTGCTTGCATTCATCGAGGGTTTCTTGGCTGACCCGATAGTGCTCGCTATGCATTGGGTGATCGAGTGGGTTCGCTGCCGTCACTGGCGCAAACGTGTCAAGACCGACCGTGAGATCTACGGTCAAAATTTTTATACCCGCATCTTTCAACTCGGCCAACAGTCGCGGAGTGAAATGCAAACCAGCGGTTGGCGCGGCGGCCGAAGCAGGTCGATTTGCGTAAACAGTTTGATACCGATCTGCCTGCTCGAGACGCGAGCCGATATAGGGCGGCAATGGCAACTCACCGTATTTTTTAAGCATGGCTTCGATATCTGCCTGTGTCGCTGCCGCAAGTTCAACTTCGAAAGTGTCGCCCGCTTTGGTGCGCGCACCAATTCTCACGATTTCAGAATTGTCGGCTGCCAACAAAGTTTCACCGAACTTGAGGCGCTTTGCCGGGCGAACTAGTGCTTCCCATGATGACGGCGAAGTTTGATTCTGTTCGAGCAGCAACACCTCGGCTGCGCCACCCGACTTTCGAACCAATCGCAATCTCGCCGGAATAACTTTTGTGTCGTTGACGACCACCACGTCACCGGGCTGACAAAATTCGACGAAGTTGCTCACCTGCCGATGTAAAGATGACTTTGAACCTTGGTCGACCAGCAGTCGCGCAGAATCGCGCGGCTCAATCGGCGTCTGGGCGATTAGGTCGCTCGGAAGTTCGTAGTCAAAATCTTCGATTTGCACGAAATAAAAATCTCAAAATAATTCAGGATCAATTTTCGGTGGTGTCTCACCGATATGTTGCCAAGCCAAGGGCATTGCCACCCTGCCACGAGGCGTTCGCGCAAGCAAACCTTGCTGGATCAAAAATGGCTCGTAGACGTCTTCAATTGTCTCGGTCTGTTCGCTGACTGAAATCGCCAGGGTTGAAAGACCGACGGGACCACCAGCAAACTGTCGGCACAATGCGGACAAAATTGATCGATCAACTTTGTCAAGACCGAGTTCATCGACACCAAAGACTGCAAGCGCCTGTCGAGCACTCTCTTGGCTGACTTTGCCGTCGCCGCGAACTTCGGCGTGATCGCGCACACGACGCAACAGCCTGTTGGCGATTCGAGGTGTGCCTCGAGATCTTCGGGCGATTTCAACGGCGCCGTGCTTGTCAATCGGAACTTTTAGGATTCGCGCGGTTCGCAAAACTATTTGTTCAAGTTCGTCTACCTCATAAAAATCGAGACGCGCGACGAGACCGAAGCGATCACGAAGCGGGCCTGTGATCATGCCAGTGCGGGTAGTGGCGCCGATCAATGTGAACTTGGGCAAAGTCAGACGAATCGATGACGCAGATGGACCTTTGCCAACGACGATATCGATCTGAAAATCTTCCATTGCGGGGTAAAGGATCTCTTCGACTTGACGCGACAAACGATGAATCTCGTCGATGAACAAAACATCATTCGTATCGAGTTTGGTGAGTATCGATGCCAAGTCACCCGCGCGCTCAAGAGCAGGACCTGAAGTGATGTGAATTTTTGCCGACATTTCGCTGGCAACGATGCCCGCCATCGTTGTTTTACCCAACCCGGGCGGCCCTGCAAGCAAAATGTGATCGGCTGACTGGTCTCGTTTTCTAGCTGCTTCTAAAACGATGCCGAGATGCTCTTTGAGCTCGCGTTGACCGACGAAGTCATCGAGCGTTTTTGGGCGAAGACCGATGTCATCAAGATCGGCAGGATCTGTGGTAATCGCAGGATCAGTGAACTCTTCACGCACGACGAGCACCCAATAGATTCAACGCTTCACGCAACATGACCTCAGAATCTGTGCCGACATTTATCTCGCGCAGCACATCTCTAATTTCTTCAGCCGAATAACCGAGGCCCGCCAGAGCGTCACGCACGTCGCCAACACTTGAAGTGCCACCAATCTGATTTGCTGACTCAAGAATGTTTAGATGCAAACGATTTTTAAGTTCGATCAAAAGCCGCTCGGCTGTTTTTTTGCCAACTCCAGAGACCAACGTAAGCGCTGCGATGTCGGCGCCGGCGACAATGTCGACCAGAGCTCGCGGCGAATGCGTTGCCAGCACCGCCATTGCCATAGTCGGACCTACACCGTGGGTTCCGATCAAAACTTCGAAACACTTTCGCTCGTCTCGGTCGAGAAATGCGTAAAGCGTCTGAGCATCTTCGCGAACATGGTGGTGGACGTAAAGAAACGCCTTGGATGTCGGCTCAAGTTCGCCAAGTGTTCGTGGCGTCACATGAACCAAGTAGCCGATGCCACCAACTTCGAGTAGAACCGTCGAGTCGCTGGTGCGCTCAAGCACCACCCCCCGCAACGAGCCGATCACTATCTGCCACCCATTGACTGAGCAACTCTCATCGCAAATGGACTAGAGGCAATATGACATAGAGCGATCGCTGCGGCATCTGCGGCATCTGCGGGTTCGGGAATTGAATTTAGCTTCAGTCTTTGCTTGACCATTTTTTGAACTTGGGCTTTGTCGGCACCACCCCAACCAGTTATCGCGAGTTTCACTTGGTTGGGCGAATACTGCGCGACTGCGACACCTCTTTTAGCTGCGGCACTCAAGACGAGCCCACTAACTTGTCCCACGCTCATCGCCGTGCGCACATTTGATTGAAAAAATATGTGCTCAACGGCGACTGCGTTTGGCTGATATTCGTCAAGAAGTGCATCGAGTTCGACCGAGATCTCGGCGAGTCGATTCGGCAGTTCGTCTTCGGGTTTGGTGCGCAATACGCCGATCGCGGTAAGTGACACTTCGTTTGAACTCACTACTCGCAGCACCGCATAACCACACCGGGTGAGACCCGGGTCGATACCCAAAACATTTTGCGAATGCGGGGCGAACATATGTTCATCTTAGTGTGCGACTGCCTATGCGTTGGCGACCGCCTCGATGAGTTCGCTGACCGGACGAAATGTGACCCCAAGAAGCGCACGATGCACGTATTTAACAACACCATTTCCGTCGATTACGAAGACACTTCGTCGCGGCAGACCCAGAGGCCCGATCACCGAGTAAAGATTGGCCACCGTTTTTTCGGTATCTGCAAGCAACGGAAATTTGAACCCTTGTTTGGCGCTGAACGATTCGTGGCTTGCGATATCTTGGGCCGAGATCGCAAGAATTTGAGCATTGACTTCGGTGAACTGCTTCAACTCGTTGTTGTACGAACAAAGTTGTCGTGTGCAGACCAAAGTTTCGTCGCCTGGATAAAAAACCAGCACCACAATTTGTCCGCGAAATTGAGAAAGCGTATAACTTTTGTTTGACGTACCCAAAAGTGTGAAGTCTGGGGCGATGTCACCGACTTCGATTGGTTTTGATGATGCCATGGTCAGCCGACTTCTTGCATCAATGATTCAGAGA
>Ga0214919_10010781_pt1 | contig 11504 bp, 6 predicted proteins | sample LL1503_MetaG_FD_177994 | JGI IMG/M metagenome (GOLD analysis project Ga0214919, IMG submission 177994) | Freshwater microbial communities from Lake Lanier, Atlanta, Georgia, United States - LL-1503 | ecosystem: Environmental > Aquatic > Freshwater > Lake | place: USA: Georgia | collected 2015-03-15
AAATCAAACTGTTGTTTTAAGACTGGGTTTGCTTGAATGTCAGCCCACTTTTGATTTACCCAGTCTTCACGAAGTTGACCTCTAGTCTTACCTTCTTTATTTAAAGTAAATAACTTATCCATTTCAAGTTCAATAGTTTCAATTTCTTTTGCCGCCGCTGTCATAGCAGATCTTTGCTCAACGCTATTTTTTAAACCAACAGTAACAGCTTCAGATCTTTTATCTAATGCGTTTAAATACTTAGTTAAAATAAAACCAGCTTTAGTATTACTTAGATCATAACCATTAATAACAATACGATTAATTTGACCAACGCCATCATCTGCTCTAACAACCGATGCTGTGCTATGAGGAGCATCTGTTAATACATTTAATTCATCTGTTAGTCCTTGTAAACTATTTTTAAGTTTTTTTAAATTATCAGAACTTGCCTGTAATTTTGTTTGCCACTCTCCGCTTTCTTTAGCTGGCATTTTATCAATACCACCCCACAGTTTACCAGACGCATCATAACCAACAGCGTTTTCATTTTGTAATTTTTGTGCCTCTTCTACCCTTGCAGTAAGTTTATTTATTTGATCTACTTTAGTTTCAACATCTATGTTATTTTTTCTAGCTGTATCTAAAAGAAGAAGTTTAGCTTTATGTTGTTCGGCTGTTATTTCACCATTCAATAATTGATCATGTAAAGCAGTTGATTGTTTTTGATGTTCTTCATATGATATGCTGCGTGATCTATTAGCAACTGGCTCAACTGACTTAGTTACTTCTGGTCCATATCGTTCTGCTGCTTCTGTTGCAGTAATAACATTCAAGTCCATTGCAGATAAAGGTTTACCTTCTGCTTTAGCCTGAGCTTTTTTAGCTGCAAGATCAGTAATAATATCAGCAAACATTTCTTTTGAGAGTGGGTTTACAGAGTATTGAGTATCGCTTTTATTTAAAATTTTTACAATGACTCCAACTAAATCCATAATTTCTTTAGGGTGTACATCGTGAGCTGCTTGCCATTCTGGGTGTAAAAAGAAATCAGCTGTTTTATCATCACCAGTTAAATGCTTTAAGACTGCTCTAAGGTTTTCTTGTGTACTTGAGTTAGCTAACTCAGCTGCTCTATAACCACTAATGCCAACAAATTTAGCAAGTGAGTTATCAAGTTCAAACTTTTCTTTGCTGACTGCACCAGATCCAAACATCTGTAAGAATCCTCGTCTAGCGTTTGGTGTTCCAAGAGAGTAAGTTCCATCCCATAAATTTCTAACTGCTCTACCAGTCATAAATGGAGCAAACACCATACCCATACCAGTACCAATAATAGCACCGAATCCTCCAAACATTAAACCATCGTGCATTGCTTGACCTAAATCAAATCCTGGAAGATCTCTGTTTTCCATTGCTAGTGTTTTATATTGATCGTCTTTTTGCGCCCACACACTATTAGCAAAGCCATCTGCAAACCCAATGATTGCACCAGCTCTAGCATTTTTAGCGTAATGACCAAGTGCTGTCTCAGCTCTACCAACTAATAAAACATCATCAAGAGACAAACCAACATTTGTTAATACTCTTGAAACACCGTTTTTAAAACCATCTTCAGCAATTGTAACTCCATCTTGACCAACAATTCTAAGGTTATTATATTGCGCTCTTGCCTTTAAGTTAGTCCAACCAAATGGATTCTTTGGTATTTCGTTATTAAATACTAATGATTCTGGTGTAGTATCAGCAATAATAGATCCCCTAGCAATAGCTTGTCTACCAAGATTATATTCTTTTCCAATGCTATCTTGAAACATTTGATTCAACATTGTCTTAAATCCAGGTCTTTGTAATGGACCAGCAACTGCTTCACCAACAGTTCCTGCTGCTTCTTCTAATGCTAATCTGCCAACAGCACGACCAGCGACTTGATCCCAATTAATAAAAGAATTTGCTAATGCTGTTTTACCAACAGCTCTAAGACCACCGTATAAAGATAACCTACCAAGTGTTTGTGCGGTTGCTCCTACTACTTTAAGACCACCACCAAAAGCAGCACCAGCACCCATCGTTAATCCCATACCAAGAATTGTATCGTAATCTTTTATTAAATTAACCTCAGCCCAATTTGCCATCTTAGATGTATTGGTTTGAAAAACGCTGTTTAGTTCGTTTTTAATTCTACCATTTTCTGTTGTTAAATTAGCTTGATCATATAAAAAACTTTGTACTCTTTCTAAGAAAGCGTTAGAGTTCTTAACTCCAGGAGCAAATGATTGCTTCCACTGAGGACCATAGGATGACTCTAATAGTTTTGGTATATTATCAGCGTTTGCTCCATAGCGTTGCTTTATTGCTTCTTCAATCTGAGTATCTCTATTAGCAAGAAACGCCTCATCAACTCGATTACGCTCAGCTTCAATCTTTCCCATAGGAATAGGATTCCAAGGAACCCAAGCCCACTCAGCTTTTGTAGCAGTTAAGCCTTGTTGCGCTCTTTGTATTTGATATGGAGCAGTACCACCAATACCACCAAACCACCCAGAAAATTTTTCATATATAGTTTGATCTTTAAGGTTTTTTTCTGTAGCTCCTTGACCTTCACCCTGCCAGATATTCCACTCAGGCGTACCGCCAAATATTAATGGACCTTGTTCTGATTTTAATTCAACATTCCATTGATTAGCAATAGAATCATCAATAATCTTTTCTTCTAATCCTTGTGTAATTAATTGAGGTGGTGTCCATTGGTTTCTGGCGAGATCAGCTTCTCTTGGTGTTAAAAAATCCATGTGTTATTTACCATCCTTTTTATTTTTTGATTCTAAATCTAATTCTGCTTGATACTTTAATAAGGCATCACTAAGCAATCTATATCTTTTACCAACTCCACCCTTTTCTACTCTAGCGTATTCTTTAGAATTTAAATATTCTTTAGCAGCTTCACCAAATTTTCTTTCTCTAATTAATTTAGTAGTGTTTGTAGACTGGCTAATCATTGATCTATATTCTTCAGATATTAATTCTTTTTTTAAATACTCAGGCATTTCATTCCAAATTTCTGGGGTAACTAACTTTGTAACGGTTGGTATATATCTTTTTTTAAGTATGTATCTACTTAAATCTTGTGCGTCGGCTTTAGTAATTTTAACAGTTCCGTTATTGATTCCATTAATTTCTTCTTCTGTTTTTCCTATTGATTTAAAAGCTTCATTAGAGTCTTTTCCAAGCATTACACCATAACCAATATTATATTGAACTACTGGCTTTCCTGTTTGTTCATCTATTTTTTGAGTTGGGTCTATTCTTTTTGTATCTACAAACCCTTCTTTAATACTAAGGTCCGATACCATAGTTTCAATTAAATCAGTATCTTCACCTTTTCCACTAACAGCTCCAGGACTAATTTGTTTAGGTAAATCATAGTTCTTATGTTCTAATAGTTTTCTTGGGTATAATTCTTGTGTTGTTTCCAAAGACCCACCAGTTTCTAAATTTGGGGAAACAGTATGTATTTGAATAGTATTTGTATCTTTATTAATAATTGTCTCAGTATAGTTATTAGCTCTTGGATCACCACTATATATTTTTCCTGGGATTAATATCATTTGTTTACTAACACCATTTCGTGGATCTATTAATTCCCATCTATTACCCGCATTACTTTCTAACCACCTATCACTAAGTTTAGTATTTAAGTCAGGGTTTGTACCCAATTTAAACGCCGCATTTCCAGCTCGGTCCATATAATTACCTTGTTCATTTTTAACTAAAACTGGTTCATTAGAAGTGATATCATAGTAATATGAGCCATCGGGTAATCTTGTATGGTTTGAACTTTGTTGAATACCAGCCTTATCTTGTTCAATACTATTTCTAAGATAATCTGCATCATACATTTCAATACTTTTAAATCTTGCTTGTGATTCAATTTGGGGTCTAGATAAACCAGTGTTAACTCCAATATGACTGGGGTCATTAAGACCAAGTTCAACTGCTGAAGTATAAGATAACTCATCTTTACTTAGAGTTTTGAATAACCAATTTAATCTAGACTGATCTATTGGACTTGGTTTACCGTTTGGACCAACAGGGAATTGCATAGCCCATTTATAAAAAGGATGATTTGGGTCTGAAATATGAGCTATTCTTTCTTCTCTTGATTCATGTGAATCATATGCATTCATCAATGCGTTTAGTACTACTCCACTTTTAGATCCATCTTTTTTAATTGCTTCTCTATTTGTAGACATTGGTAATGCTGAGCGATATGCATCAATCATATTATCACGATTAATTAGAAACTTAGGATCTGAATCTATAATATCTTTACCTTCACTTGTTTTTCGTCCTGGAGTTTGTTTACCATATACATAATTATCTAAATTCATTTTAACTTGATTCATTGGATTAGCCCAAGAATCTGGAGTCATTGATCCAGTATTCATGTGGGGAGCAGATGTTCCAATAGTAGCTCTTCCCATAGTATCATTACTCATTACTGGACTCATACTTCCTTTACTAAACCATGCATTTGGGGTTGGGGTCCACTTTTGTTTAATAACTAATCCATTAAATGATTCATACTCATGTATTCTAGTTTGAATTTGCTCTATTGTATCTCCAGGTTGTGCTGATAAAATACCAATAAGAGTTGGTGTTATATAATCTTTAGTTGGATCTTGCTTTGTTAAAGTAATTAAATCAGTTAAGAATCCTTCTGAACTTTGCCACCCATTAAAACCAAGAGAATCAATTTTACCTTTTAAAATAGTTCTAGCCATATCAGCACCTACTGGAGCGTGTGTTACTAAATTAAATAAATCTTTTCCTTGATTAATACCATTCATATTTCCCATGATAACTTCTAACATTGTACTAGCTGCGGCATGTTCTGTTGGTGTTAAAGTAGTATTTGATTTTAAAGTAGAAAGTGTTCTAAAAGCCATATCACGACGCAATATAAAAGTATCCCATTGTTTATTAATAACAGTAGGATCCATTTTGTGTTCTTCCATGAGTTTTTGTTGTCCACTAAATCCAATTTTGTTTGCAACAAAAGTCATAAAATTAGCAGCATATTCTATATCAGCTTTAGAAGAACCCTCTGGTAATCTTGCTCCACTAGCTACAAATGCCCTAGCATTTTTGGCATACTTAAGTATTAAATCTGGTGAAATATCACCACGCAATTCTCGTTCATAAAATGCCATACGATCTACTTCAGAACCTTGAAAAACTTTTCCAATTTCGGCAGATGTTTCTGGATTAAATTTATAAGCCCAAGCTTTTTCTTCTGGCATAGATTGTGGATTACCCAACCATTGATTAAAAGAATCTTTAGTTGCTTTAAGAGCCTCATCTGGAACTACTCCAGGATTATTAGCTATAATATTTTGTTTAGTTGTTTTTAAATCTTGTGCTTTAGTTGACGCAGAAGATGCTTGACTTATACCATTTAATTGTTCATTAGCACTGGCTGCACTTGAAGCTCTACGACTAATAGTACCTTTAGTAATAACTTCAACTGCTAGTCGATCTAATTTATCAGTACTATCAAGTACGCCATCTGTAATAGTAACTCCATTTTTAATTAAAAGTTTTGTTGTAAGGCTTCTGGTTAAAATATCTTGTAGTCTATCTATTTGAATTTTATCATATGAACTACTTTTAGAATCATCTCTAGTTTCTGGTAGTTGTTCAGTAATATCATCATAAGATGATCTATGTGGTAAATCCTTAATTTTTTCTAACCAGTCTTTTTTTGTTGGTAAAGTTCCTAATCTATCTTGCACTTGCATAAATAAATCAACAGTATTTGAAACATCTTTCATACCATTTTGTGTGTTGATTTCTAATTCGTTTAAATATTTAGTCTGTACTTTACTAACATTTTCTTTAGATACTGTTTGCAGTGTTGCCCAATTTGATTTTTTAAAGAACTCTATTTTTTGTTGGCTGGTTGGTGAAAGCATACCAGTGTCAATTTTTGCACCAAGTTGATCTTGTTCAAGTTGAATTTTTTGTTCGTCTTGCATTAAATTTTCAAGTCTTTTAAGATCTGTAACATTAGTAGCTTTAGTTAATGCATCAGTTAATAACACCATTTTTTCATTAGATGCTTGTCTTCTAGAAAATAAAATATCAACCGCTTGATTTGGGTTTTCTAATAACCGTTCTTGTTTTCGTTGTTCTGGTGTTGCACTAGACTCAAGACCATAGGGTTGTGATTGTAATTTTGTTTCTAATTTAATTTGATCGTCAATATAAGTAGATGTTTTATCTAGTTCTTCTAGAAACTGTTCTCTAGAAATATCACCAGATAACATTGCATTATAGGCACTACTGTATAACGGTGTTGATTCGTTTAAAATTTTATCTGTAGTTTGTTTAATAGATTCTTTCATAGAATCTTGATAATTATTCTTATCCATTAAATACCTAGCAAGCATAACTCTGTCTCGTTTATTTGGTGATGCTATTTTATTTGTATCAATAGTTTTTAATTCATCTCTAGTATAGCCAGTAGCGTCTATTACATCTTGCATATGCTTATTATATTGATTAGTAACTTCTTCTGTATTCAAACCATTATAAGCACCATACATATTATTATCAGCATTTTGGAAATTTTCAACAGAACCTGTCCAAATTGCGTTATCATACTTCTGAATATCGTTAGTCATACTAGCATTAGTTTGACCCTGATATCTAGTAAGCTGTAGAATATTCTGAATATCGCTGGCATACATCTTAAAGCCAGCTGGGTTCTTTGTTCCATCCAATACACCTCTAGCATCCTCATCACTTAGACCCTGATTTACTAATGAGTTATAAGTTGCGTTATTTAATTTTCTTTGTTGTCCTTGTTGCCACTCTTTTAATTGATATGGTGTCATATCAGGTGACTCTGGTTTTTCTAGAGTAATGTTCTGAAGGTTATTCATATCATTCTCTGCGTTCTGTCTACGACTGGCAAGGAGACCATCGTTGACACTCGTATAAATAGCCATACCAGCCTTAGCTGCGCTTGATCCTAAGTTCCACCAGTTATCTCCAGGATCTACACCACCCATCCACATTTGAGGTGATGGCATAGATACAACACCCTCTTCTACATAGTTTGGTCTGTTTGGTACAGCTGCTACTTGTGGTTGTTGTGGTGTAAGTTGTGCTGATTCAGTAATTTGTAATTGCTCAGGCGTTGGTGGCATCTGGGGTATCTCCTAAGAAATCTTTGTATTGATTAACGGCTGTATATAATATTCGTGAAAGATCGTCGTTGGTCTTAAGCCTACCAGCGGCTATCTCGCCTTGTAAACCTCTAGTAATTAATGTCTCATAGTGTGGCTTTTCAAACATAGAAAAAGCTTCACCCCATTTATCTGGTGTTAGTTTACCTTGATCCAATAACATACCAGCAACTCCTTCAGCTGCTTTGTTATCTAAATTTATTCTACTTCGTTGATTGGCTAGATTTCCAACAACATAATCTCTGATTAACGGTGGCGATAAATCACTGACCATTAGTTGTTCATTAGTTCCTGGAGTACCAGCTGGATCTTTTTCAAAGACAGATGCTCGATCTTGTAAGTCAAAGGCTGGAGTAAACACATTATCTTTATTTACAACACCAAATCTTCCGTTGAAAGAATCAGCAACTGGCAATAGATTTAATTGTTCTAGTTTAATAAGATCATTTATATGGGCATCTATACCAACATCTGGATCCATTTCCTTATCTGATAAATCAGATAACCTACGACTTAAGTCATCTCTATATAAAGCTTTTGCTTTATTTAAATTTGAGTTAGCATTTCTAAATGATAAGTTTTGAACATCTCCGCTAAACTCTTTAGTTAACCAACTAGGAAAGCGTGATATCTTGTCACGAAGAAAGAATTCTTTTTCAGCTGGAGATTTAAACATATTCATTTCTGTTTCAGTTCTCCATATCAAACTTTCTTTTGCAGCCTCTCTGCCTTGCGGATGCAAATCTAATGTTTTATTCCAATAGTATTCATTAAACTTTTGTGTTGGAAAAGGTATCTCTTTTGTTTCTTTCATCCAAGCATCAAATTGTTTTTGTTTATTATCTGGATATAATGTCTTAAGATTTGTTTCTAATGTTCTTAGGGTATCTTTTAAACCCATTTCTTTTTTATCGTTTACAGCATCAATGTTTGTTTGACCAGTATAGATACTGTTGGTTGCCATGTTTTGTAATTGATTATATAGATCTTGTTTCATTGTTTACCTTAAAAAGGACCCCAACTTGACACAGGTGGCATAGGAGCAGGGGGGGGCATAGACATACTACCAACACCCGAAGGTGGTGGTGGAGCTGAGTTAAACCCACCAGCCATACTATAGCCTTGAAGACCAGCTGTTAAACCAGTGATACCAGCTTGTGCAATCATCATGCCAGTAGATGTTTGTGCGTTTACTAATGAGGTATCACCAGCTAAGAATGTTTGTAGTTCTGTGTAATTAAAATCTCGTTTAGCAAGTGTATTATTATAAGCAGTCACAATATCACGGTTTTTATTTGTTTGAGTAATCCTTAAATTAGCCATATTCGTATGTGCGTTTGATATGTTCTGTCTTAGCAATGCCCTAGCCGTACCTGATGATGATGACATTCCTCTACTAGATACACTGTTTAATAGAGCTGAGTTAATCTGGCTTGTTTGTTTACTGTACTGACTCTTTGCGTTATCAAAACCCATCTTACCATATACTTCTGCAATGCCTCGTTCAGTAATAGCAAGAGTTTCTAGTTGTCTGTTAGAGATAGCTTTAGCTAAATTATTCTTTAGAATATTTCTGTTGTTGGCATCAACAGTCCACTGACGCTGAAACTCAGCATTCTCCTTAGCCATCTGTTGTTGTTTGGCAGCGGCAGCGGCTTGCTGGTTTGCTCCCATACTACCCATTAAACTACTTGCCATACCAAGTGCAGCCATACCACCACCAACTGCTAGGGCGTAAGACATTTTGTATCTCCTTCATCTAATAAATTAGATTTTCTGGTTTGTAGTAAATCAACCTCATCGGTAAACTCTGCCTCTGCTGCTGATACTTCTGTTTGATTTGTGTGTATTAAAGTTGTCCAATAGGTATCTGCGTGAGTTACAGCGGCTCTCTTTGCTCCGCTGTATGCTGGTATAACATTGTACCCAGTAAATCTTTTTAACCCATCTTTAGTTGTAACAGTAATATCACCTTGTACAATACACATATTATCTATTTTAGATAGGACACCTGTTGCTACTAAGCCAGCTGGAATAAAAACTGTTCTTGCATATATACCACCATGAATTAAATTAGTTGTCTTAAGAATAATCTGAGGTGTTTCAAGAATAATCTTTTCTAATTCTAAAACTTTTTCATTTGTTTTTGTTTGATCTATTACAGTTATCTTTTGTTGTTCTGGATAAAAAATAACTATCTCACCTTTAAATTCTTCCATCATCTTTTATACCTTTGTTTTACCACACTTGGGAATCTATTCTTCATATTAACTGGATGACCATTGAGTAACACGGCTCCACTGATGCGGTCTCCAAGTAATCCTATAGACCTCTTACTACTAAGCCAGTCCTTAACTATCTCTTTTTGTTCTTTAATTTTGTTTCTTCCAATTTGTGTATCAGCATCAAGTGATACCATGCCCTGCCAATAAGCCACAGCACTACCAAGGATATCAACTCTATCGTCATGCTTTAAGCTACCTTTTCTTTCCGTTAACCGAGTAATCTGTTTCTGGTTCTCAGGATCTTTAATAGCCTTGGTATTGAATATCAGTTTGTGTACAGACATCAATGGCTCAAGTACCTTAATGATACGCTGTTCCTTATTGCCAGTAACTCTAAAGTCTTCTATAGCAATTGGACCACACATACTGCACACCACTGGTTTCAGTAGGTTGCAATACATGGCATCACCAAAGTTAGACTCAACACGAATACACTTTATCTTGTATTCATAGGCAAGTTTACCTATCTTGCGTAGGATCGGCTCAGCATAGCCGCCCTGTAGTCCAATGAGTTCATGCACCACAATGTAGCCATTCACAAAGGATGCGATACAAATGGCTGTCTCGTCGTCTCCACGACCACTGGGGTCAACGAACATAACGGTCTGTTGGTATGGGATAAAGTTGGGTGAGACCCATTGTGGATCGTACAAGAGATCGCCTGTGATACCAAACGACTCAATAGTCTTGTTGTGAGATCTCTTCTCCCAAGTAATCTTCTCAGGGAACAGCTCAGGGTTAACATCTAGAATAATTAAATCCTCTAACTTAAGGGGATACTTAGATCTATCGCTAAGGGATGGATCTAATTTGTAATGTAGTGAGAATAACTTTAAGCCAATCTTAGCTTCCCTTTGCTTGAGGACATCTAAAGGGAACCGCTCAGGCTGAGTACTGTCTCCTATCTCTAGCCCCAACTTTAAGATGTAATCGGAACAGTAATCTATTTCTCCAGCAATATCAGGGTTTGGCATAATAGCTGGGAACTTAATAATAGGGTAACTGTTAGCAAGCTTAAGATATACGCTGTCGGTTGATTGGAATGTACCCAAGATACGGATGCATCCATCGGCTGTATTGTTCCTAATCTGCTCTAGTTCAGCTATCTTATTGAGTAGCCGTTCCCTAGCGTAAGGAGTATCTGAGTTCTTCTCGATCTCAATATCATCTACTATGATATCATCAGCATGGCTACCTGTGATCTGCCCTGTTATACCTTTGGCATAGCAGGACAGATCTTGACCATATGTAGTCTTGCATCCAACATTGAAACCGAACGCATTGTCCTTATCGTGTTCCTTAGGTTTAAGATGTTCACAATATGGAACCACATCAATTATCTTTCTAACCTGTGCAATAAAAGAGATGGCTCTACCAGAGGTTGCTGACAAAACCATGATGGTCTTATTAGCATCCATGAGAAGCCGCCACGATGCGAAGCAAGCGTTGATTACGCTCTTGCCAGCTCCACGCCCTGCTTGCATCTGGAAGTCCTTAGGACCGTTCTGCATGGCTTCTGCCATAGCGTACTGTAATGGAGTTGGTTCCCCAATTCCTAAGTACTTGAAACAAGCCCATAGATGATTACGGAAATCATCAACCATCTCTTGCGGTACATTCATTATCCCACCTTAAATTTAAACGGAGCCTTAGTTGCCAACTTAGCCTCTAGTTCCTCTAAAGCTGAATTAGGAATGTTATCCAAAGCATCCCTATTGTCCGTGATCATGCCACGAATAACAAGGTATAATCCTGGAGTACATTTAGTTGGGTCACCAAGGTCTGATAACAGTTGTTTGATTAAACCATTGTTTAATGCTTGAATTTGTTTAGCATAGTTCATGTATTACTTTCCGAGCCAGCTCTTGACCTTATCAACCGAGATCAGGTTGCCAAGGACATAGCCAGCTACAAAGAGGAATGCGCCAAAGAATACGCTACCGACAAAAGATGAAATAGTTGCAATTGTAATCATGTTAGTTCTCCT
>Ga0214919_10010782_pt1 | contig 11504 bp, 10 predicted proteins | sample LL1503_MetaG_FD_177994 | JGI IMG/M metagenome (GOLD analysis project Ga0214919, IMG submission 177994) | Freshwater microbial communities from Lake Lanier, Atlanta, Georgia, United States - LL-1503 | ecosystem: Environmental > Aquatic > Freshwater > Lake | place: USA: Georgia | collected...
TCAGTCCATGATTTCGGCACAGAATCGCTTTCTAATCATCGCTATTCGTAACAGGTGCCCCATCTTACGCGCTTTTCCAACCCCGTATGCTTTGGCGCATGCAACTGAAAACGCAGCTTTATATCGACGGTAATTGGGTAGATGGAAGTGGCACGGTCCCGGTTTATGACCCAAGTGATGAAAGCGTGATTGCTGAAATCGCAACTGCGGGGGATAAAGAATGCGAAGCTGCGATTGATGCAGCACATAGGGCATTTCCGGAATGGGCAAAAACTGCACCACGTTTTCGCGCTGAGATCTTGCGCAAAGCATTTGAATTAATGATTGCTGAAAGTGATTACCTTGCAAAAATAATTTCAATGGAGAATGGAAAAGTATTTTCAGATGCAAAAGGCGAAGTTGCGTATGCTGCAGAATTCTTTCGTTGGTTTTCTGAAGAGACAGTTCGAGTTCAAGGAGATTTTCGAAAATCTCCAAGTGGCGATAAGCGAATATTGGTTACGCACCAACCAATTGGTGTTTCGCTTCTAATTACGCCTTGGAACTTCCCTGCCGGAATGGCAACTAGAAAGATTGGTCCAGCGCTTGCTGCCGGATGTACTGTAATTTTGAAACCAGCAACTGAAACACCTTTAACTGCGCTTGCAATTGTGGATATTTTAGAACGAGCAGGGGTACCAAAAGGCGTAGTTAATGTAGTGATGCCAACACCTGCTGGTCCTGCGATTAGCAGGATGTTGCATGATCCGAGAGTCATGAATTTATCTTTTACCGGATCTACCGAAGTTGGTCGAGTTTTATTACGCGAAGCTTCGGACCGGGTAATTCGTTGCTCTATGGAGCTTGGTGGAAATGCACCTTTTTTAGTGCTTGAAGATGCAAATATTGATGAAGCGGTAAAAGGTGCAATGATCGCCAAGATGAGAAACGGTGGCGCAGCATGTACTGCTGCAAATCGAATTTTTGTGGCGCGAAAAGTTGCAAAAGAATTCACTGAAAAATTTAGTAAAGCAATGTCTAGTTTGGTCATGGCCTCAGGGATGACTGAAGGTGCCCAACTTGGAGCAAGTGTTTCAATTAAAGAGCGAAATAAAATTGCTGAATTAGTTGATTTGGCAATAAAAGGCGGAGCAAAGATTGAAACTGGTGGGAAATTACCTAGCGGTCCAGGGGCTTTCTATCCAGCCACAGTTTTAACAGTTGAAAAAACAAACGGGATATTGAAACATGAAGTTTTTGGCCCAGTCGCTCCCGTAGTTATTTTTGATACGGATGAAGAAGCAATCGAATTAGCTAACGACAGCGACTTTGGATTAATTTCCTATGTTTATTCTGGAGAAGTTGGCCGAGCCGTCAGGATTGCTGAAGCTTTGGAATCTGGAATGGTTGCAATTAATCGCGGTGTAATTTCCGATCCTGCTGCGCCATTTGGCGGCGTAAAACAAAGCGGATTAGGTCGCGAAGGTGGCTTCGATGGGATTCATGAATTCCTTGAAACAAAATACATAGGAATTGAAATCTGATCTAGATTTTTTTATACCCATTATTAAAAATTCTATGTTTTAAAATAAGTTTCATTAGTGTTTTCAATGCACTTATGGCGAGCCTCAAAGTCAATTTTGAATGCCCCGCAGTTCTCTTTGGTAGCGAAATTGGCGTTTCAGAAATTTGTAGACCAATCTTCTTAAAATACAAAAGAGATTCAAAGAAAAAATCGTAATTCGCACTTTTTATTGATGTCATATCAACATTAAGCAAAGCTTTAACAGAATAAGCCCTGAAACCACTTGAGTTATCAAAATTGAGTCCTAATGTTAGTTTAGTTAAATTATGAACAAAGTAAGTAAGGGTTTTTCGCCAAAGAGTCCAACCAGCTAGACTATTTGGTGCCATGTATCTACTCCCTACACAAATATCATAATGATTACATTTTTCCAAGAAACTAGAAATTGACTTTGTTTCGTGGGTGCCATCTGCATCCATAGTTACGATAAAATCGTACCTCTTTTGGATTCCCCAATTAATTCCATCAATATGCGCGCTACCAACTCCCATCTTTTTACCACGTTGCAATAAATTAATGCGGTTTATGTACTTAATTGAAAGTTCTAAAACTTTTAAATCTGTGCCATCGGTAGAACCATCATCAACTACTAAGACATTCCAATTATTTTCATTTTCTAAAATTTCTAAACATAAATCGTTGATTGATTCATTTTCATTATATGTTGGAATTACTATTAATACTTTAATTCCGTTGTCCATGTAATTAATATTTCAAAACTCTAAATAATTTCTAATCTTGGAAATGGGAATATAAACTTTCTTTTAGAATTAATTTCTAATTCTCGCTTTAGAATTGCATTCTTAAAATGCCATGGAAGAACAAAATAGTAATCTGGAAATAGTTCTCTTGATTGATTTTCAGATATAATAGGAATTAATGTACCAGGCGTGAATTTCCCGAATTTCACAGGATTTCTCTCTGCGATAAATGGTATAAAATTTTCATCTATGTTGAAGTACTGAAGTAATGTATTTCCTTTAGTTGACGCACCGTATCCGTGAATAGATTTTCCTTCATCTTTAATTTTCTCTAAAGTTTCTAACACACAAATTCTAATCTCTGAAATTCCTAGAAAAAACTCATCTAATCTTTTTCTATCTTTTACATACTGAAGTTCCACTTCTAAGGTGCTTGAAACTAAATTCTCAGTTTCATGAATTTTGCTATTTTGATGACAGACATATGATCTAAAGCTTGCGCCATTAGAAGAATTGAATTCAACCTTAAAAACTCTTAGACCAACTTTTTCGCATACATTCTTAATATCATTTAAAGTGTAATACTCAAGATGCTCATGGCAAATTGTGTCAAAAGCATTATTTTCTATCATTGTGGGCAAGTAACTCTGCTCCAATACCCAGAATCCTTCTGGTTTGAGTAATTTCGAAATTCCCTCTGCAAAGCCAACTGGGTCTTCTAAATCATAAAACATAGCAATGCTTGTTATTACATCTGCCTTCACACCACCTAATTTTCCATTTGCTAGATTTAAGTCGAATAGTTCCGTTATTAATTCCATCCCAGCTGCACGGTATTCATCTTTAAAATCTGAAGTACTTGGGTCAACTCCAATAAGTCTTATAGGGCCCTGATTGATTTTTTTTATTTGTTTTAAAAAAGTTCCATCGTTACTTCCGATATCAATAAAGGTTTTATCTTTATTGGGTAATTTAATTAATACTTCCAAAATATCAGTAGCCAAGTTTGTTAAATGCGTGACCATCGTTTCATTAATCCCACTTCGATAACCATATTTATCTGTATATAAAACAGATTTGTCAAAATCATGGCAAAGTTGAGTTAGTCCACAATTTAGACACTTTCCAATCTCTAATGGGCCTACAGGCACATTTTCTAATTTGCTCGCCGGGAAAGAACCGCTAGATGCCAGGTTTCCTAAATTGTATATCGATTCAATTTTACCGCCACAAATTCTGCAACCTTTAGCAATCGTAAAAAATGGTGTGTTAGCGCTCATAGTTTGGTTAGTGTATTAGGCTTCTGTATATGGAGCAAATACCTTACCGATTTGCCGAGCAAGTTTCTAAATCAATTTTGTGGGCGAGATCAAATAAAAAAAATCGAGCAATAGCTATTGGATTATTAGTTTTTATTGTTATCGCAATCGAGACTTTTTCTTGGCTTGCACCTACTCCAAAAATCCACTCCTGCGGTCCTTCGATAGAATTTCTTAGATTTTTTCATGTACAGATGCTTTGTGATTCGTATTGGTACATGATGGATGCACAAAACCCACGCAGATTACTCTTCGGCGGAACTTCAATAGATGCAGAAAATACTTTGCTGCAAGATAGGCCAGGAATTTCAATAACTGCACTCCTAATTTCAAAATTGATAATCATAATTCCTGGTTTTAACAAAAAGATTTCATACGGTGGAGTTGACGGATCAACTGTAAATTATAACCTAAATACTTTCGCGGCTTATATTTTTATCAATTTAATAGTATTAATGATAGGACTTTACTTAATTGTCAAAATATTTCAAAATAATTACAACTCTCCTTTTGCGAATTATAAATCAACAATTCTTTATGTTTCTGGATTTCTGATTATTATGAGCATGAATCAAATAACAAAAATTTTCTTCTGGATACCGAATTCAGGAATCTTCAATACTTTTATCCCTGTTTATATGGTTTGGTTAATTAAAAGAAAAGACGATTTCACAAAACCAAAATTTCAGGTCTCACAATCTATATTTACAGCTATTGGCACATTAATGTATCCAATGTTCTTAGTTTGTATTCCACTAATTATAATATTATCTTTTGGAAAAAGAAGAATTCTTGGATTAGTGACTTCTGCGATTGCCTTCTTACCTTACTTGGTTTGGCCAGTAATTATTAAAGTTCTAGGTGGCAACACTCTCTACCATGGCGCAAAAAATTATGATCAGTTCACTTGGATAATTAAAAGCGCAAAAGAGGGAATTCTAGTTAAATCGGTGCTAGATAATTTCACCTTGTATATGTCAAGTTTTTCCGTTACACCACTTGTTGGTATTTTTTGCTGCTTTGCTATTTTGATTAGAAATAATGGAAAAAGTGGCTATTTAAATTTTCTCATGGCCATGATTGCTAGAAGGAAATATGAATTCTTTGCAATAGCATTCTATTTTTTATGGCTTTTCCTTATTGGAATGTACGATACACGGTGGAGCTGGGGACCAACATTTTTATTATTGTTAGTTGCGGGTGAAGCGATGCACAAGAGAAACTTTAAAATTTCAAATTCAGTTATTACCATTTGGGTAGGTATCGTGATTTTAAATCTAGTTTCTTGGGTTGGCACCCCAATGCCATGGTCCTAGATTTGTAACTTATTGAATACTTTTCAAAACTTTATGGACGAAAATGGTATATTTAAATTACTACAACTTCAATTATTGGCAAATAGAAACGGATTAAAATGCGAATTCTAGTGACCGGTGGTGCAGGTTTTCTAGGATCACACTTGTGTGAAGAGTTACTTACATTAGGACATGAAGTAATTAGCTTAGATAATTATTTCACTGGAGACAAGAAAAATATAACCCACCTTTTAGATTACAATAATTTTGAAGTTATACGCCACGACGTAAATTTTCCAATATATATTGAAGTAGATGGAATTTTTAATTTAGCTTGTCCAGCATCTCCCGTGATGTATCAAAAAGATCCAGTTCAAACACTTAAAACATCAGTAAGTGGATCCATAAATCTTTTGGGATTAGCAAAACGAACTGGATCTAGAATTTTACAAGCTTCTACTTCTGAAATTTATGGTGATCCTAATGTTTCCCCTCAAAGCGAATCTTATTGGGGTAATGTAAATTCTATTGGACCTCGGGCTTGTTATGACGAAGGTAAAAGAGCAGCTGAAACACTATTTTTCGATTATCACCGACAATATGGTGTAGATATAAGAGTCGCAAGAATTTTTAATACATATGGTCCAAAAATGTCGCATGACGATGGGCGGGTTGTGAGTAATTTTATCAACCAAGCCCTTACTGAACATAACTTAACCGTATATGGAGAAGGAGAACAAGAGCGAAGTTTTTGTTATGTTGATGACCTCATCCGCGGTTTGCTTAAATTATTTTTTACAGAGGAAATCTATATACCTGTAAATTTGGGTAATCCGGATACTGTAACAATGAATCAATTAGCAAGTGAAATTCTAAATTACACAAATTCTAAATCCAAAATTGTTTTTAAACCCTTACCGGTAGATGATCCCAAAAAACGCAAACCTGATATTTCACGTGCCAAGAAATTGCTTGATTGGGAACCCAAAATTTCGCGAAAAGAAGGTTTGCAAAAAACCATTGAATATTATAGAAAATCTATGCCTAGATGAAAAAATCTCCAGAATCAAGTTTGAGTGTAGTAATTCCCTGTTTCAACGAAGAAGATACAATTGAAATCATATTGAAAAAAATCCTCAAAGATAAAATTGTTAAACAAATAATTGTTGTGGATGATGGATCAACTGATCAATCTTGGACCATCATAGAAAAAGTGAAGAAGTGGGATAAAACAAAAAGAATTGAATCTCACAGACAAGAAAAAAATAAAGGGAAAGGCGCCGCCGTTGCGCTAGGTTTTAAGTTTACAAAAGGAGCTATCGTTGTAATTCAAGATGCGGACTTGGAATATGATCCTACGGATTACAAAAGATTAATAAAACCAATTGTTGAAGGCAAGGCTGACGCAGTTTTTGGTTCTAGATTCTTAACAGCAAGCGAAAGACGGGTAATCTATTATTGGCATAGTGTAGGAAATAAAATATTAACAACCATATCTAATATTTTCACTAATATTAACTTAACAGACATGGAAACTTGTTACAAAGCAATCAGTCAAGAATTCGCAATGAAATTAAAATTAACAGAACCTAGATTCGGACTGGAACCTGAAATAACGGCAAAACTTTCAAAAATGGATGCAAGAATCTATGAAGTATCCATTTCTTACAATGGTAGAACTTATAAAGAAGGAAAAAAAATAACTTGGAAAGATGGGTTTAGTGCCATAAGATGTATAATTAAATATAATCTTTTTCCGAAACTATAGAAAAATTCAAGTTTAAAGTGATAAAGATTCCAAATAAGAATTATAAATCGCGTTATTTCATTATAATTTTTACGTTAGCAGCACTTTCAATAAAAACCTTTCTACTTGTTAGACTTCCAACTAACGTAATTCTCTTTAATGGAGACACAAACAGCTATTTAACTTATTCTGAAAATTTTGGATCATTAATTTTTGGAGCAAATCCACCATTTGCCGAACTAGGTTTAATAAGGACTCCGGGGTACCCATTCTTTTTACTTCTGTTAAAATTTATATCTTTGAAGGAACTAATTTTTATACAACTTGTAATGGGCAGTGCAATTTCATTAGTAACTTACAAAATTTGTAAAATTTTGTTTGGTGAAAGAATTGCACTTCTAGCCTTTATTTTTTCAGCTATTGAAATTTCATTATTTTATGAAGAATTCTATTTACTGTCAGACACGCTTTTCGCGTTTGTGCTCGTATGGGCAATTTACGTTGTAGTTATTGTTGATAAACGCAATTTGTATAATTTTAAGTACGCACTATTAGTTGGATTACTTATTGGAATATCTATATTGATTAGACCTGTAGGACAAGTGATAATTGCCGCATTTATCATCTTTTTATTATTACATTTTCGAAATTTAAAAATAAGAAATTTCTTTTTGGTCTCATTATTGGCAATTTCTGTAACTATTTCCCCATTAATTTTAAGAAATTGGTTGGTTTTTGATGTAGTTAAGGTAAGCTCAATTGATTCAGTGAATCTTCTATATTATGAAGGAGCTAATGCACTAGCTCTTACTTCCAAGGAGCCGCTAGAAGTTATTCAAAAACGCGAAGCTTTGTTGGAAAGTAGTGTGTTGGGCGATAAGCCGAATATAAAAGAGGCTGTGGAATATCGACAAAGTAGAGCTATCAGTTTGATAATCAATAATCCATTTTTCTGGGTTGAATCAAAAGTTATTGGGGTAGGGAAATTATTGTTAGGGATATCGAGAGTTTCAAGTAATAAAGTATTAATGGGTAATGGCGATGTTACAGAACCCTCAAAATTTCTAGATTTTTCTAGATTTTTTGCGCTATTAGTAACTATAACGATGGCAATTTTTGGGTTCATCGGGTTCATTAGAATTCTTGTAACTCGAAAAGATCTTGGCCCCCAAATTTTATTATGTTTTTTTGCATTCTTATTATTGTCCTCCGCTGGTGGAAATGCTTATTCTAGGTTTCGGGTACCGTTAAATACTCCGCTCGCTATCTTTGCAAGTATTGGTCTTATTTCGATTTCTAAATACATTCAAAGTGGCTTAGTAAAAAATAATATTATTACTGGATTCAATTCTAAGCTTGAAAAAACAAGTAATGACTAAAATAGTTTTTGTTTATGAAGCTGTATTTCCAGAAAGCAAAGGTGGAATTGAAAGATGGTTTAAAACGCTTTCTGAAGCTCTTGCTCAAAAGAATTTTGAAGTAATATATTTGAATTCCCAAGAAATACATGGGTATAGGAACGGCGTTAAATACGTTTCGTTACAAGGATCTTCATGGAGTTATAAACAAGGTGGAGTTAGATCAATTTCTCAAACCTTATCTTTTTCATTAAAAGTTTTCAATTGGTTACGAAGAAACGAACATGATTTTATTTATGGTTCAAACGTGCCAATAATTCCAATTTTTGCTATTGGACTATCTCGAATTTTTTCAAAGTGTTCATATTTAGTTGAATGGTTTGAAATATGGCCAATGAAATATTGGATCAGATATTTAGGTTTTATCAAAGGCTTAATAGGTTGGTTTTTGCAATTTATTGCGATACAAATTGGTGGTTATCGAATTGTTTACACAGAAAGGGTCCTCCATGGGCTAAAGAAGAAATCATTTTTCTCTAAGACTGTAAATATTAAGTTGTTAAGTGGACTTTGCGATAGCAGAAATGAAATAGAATTGGAATTGTTTAATCTTCATAGGAACGATGTTGTATTTGTTGGGAGATTTGTCGAGGAAAAACAACCCAATTTAGCCATAGAAACGATTGCTAAGTTAGTTGAGTTGTCGTGGGCGGGTCATTTTTGGTTAATCGGGAGCGGCCCCTTGCAGTTTGATTTAGTTAATAAAGTAAAGAGCTTTGGATTGGAAAAAAGAATAACAATTTTGAATGATGTAACTGATTCTGTAGTAAAGGAAAAAATGCTAAAAAGTTTTGCCCTGTTGCATCCGTCAAGACGTGAAGGTTATGGATTGGCTGTAATTGAGGCAGCATATAGAGGTACACCATCTGTAATGATAAGTTATCCAGATAACGCAGCCGTAGACTTAGAAATTCTGCCAGAGCTCGTTATACAAGATGACTCTGTTGATTCGTTAGCTCAAATGCTTTGGAGCACACATCAAAATCAGGCGGCATTGAGGGATAAGCTTTCAAATTGGATAATGACGGCTTCTAGATCAAAAAGTATTGATCAGTCTATAAATGAAATTTCCTTACTTTTCAGAAAATCTTGAAAGGAAAGACTTTATAAACTTTTAGCATAATAGAGATTAAAAATGAGCCAGAATTAAAGTATAATAATAACCTCGTTGAACAAATAGTATTATTTCAGAGTTAGGGTATCTAATTGAAGACCAATTCTTTGGCAAATAAATGTTACGCAATCTTGCCTGCCTTGAATGAAGCAACTTCAATCAAAAGCACTATTGGCAGCATAATAAAAATTATTCCAAAGTCCAATGTAATAGTTGTTGATAACGGAAGCACAGATGAAACAATAAGAATAGTTAACTCATTAGGAATCACCATTTATAATGAACCTAAAGTTGGAAAAGGTTTTGCAGTTAGGCGGGGTTTCAACAATATCCCAAAGGATGCCGAAGCTATTTTCTTAGTCGATGCAGACGATACTTACTCAGTAGATTCGTTAAAAATGGGAATAGATTTAGTGATTAATCAAAATGTAGATATGGTTGTTGGAACTAGAATTCTAAGTTCAAACTCGACGGACAACAGAAAGCCAGTATTTAAAAAAGGTCATTCATTTGGAAATTCAATTCTGAGTTTTTTATCAAACGCCCTTTATCCGGTAGGGATAGAAGACGCACTATCCGGATGGCGAATTTTTTCTCCAGCATTTATAAGATCATTTCCGGGAGGAGCAACTGGATTCGAAATTGAAGCAGAGTTAAATGCTCATGCATATTTACTACAAGTTCAAGTACGAAATATTCCAGTTGAATATCAAGGACGTGAATTTCAATCTAATTCTAAATTAAAAACTTATTCAGATGGGTTCAAGATATTAAGAATGAACTTAAGAATTTTTCGTAACGATCGTCCGCAACTCGCCTTCACATTAATTTCTGCTCCTTGGGTTTTAATCAGTTTTGCATTTATAGGGAGAGCGGTTAATGGATACCTAGAAACTGGGCTGGTCCCGCAATTTCCAAGTTTAATTGTGGGTATTGGTGCCTTCATAACATTCGGGTTGCTTTGGATTACTGGAATGATTCTCCAAAGAATTAAGCTAATCAGATCAAATCTAGCTCAATTTGCCTATAAAGGATTCAAATAATTTTAAAATAATCATTTCACGTTCTTACTATTCGATAAGTTTCCCAAAATTGTCCAGGCAATGAATGGTAGAAGTGGCAGCTGGTACCTAAAATTTACGCCAATTGTTCCATTTATTGCTCCAGTTATCCAAAGGGCGATCGATGCAGCAATAAAAAATTGCGAGCTGATAGATTTATAATTCTTGATTGAAACAACTATAGATATAAGCAATATTAAGAGTAATAGTCTATCCAAAATTAGCAATTCTGCAATTTCGTAAAAACCTACTTTAAACATCGAGTAAGGCAGATGTAACATTTTTATAAAAATATTAGTTTCATTAGCGCTTGGCAAGACTGCATTTCCAAAATCCACAAAAAACATTGGAAGCAAACCTGCAGATGCTGTTAATAAAATCGCTAATGAAGTTTTAAGTCTCTTATTTAAAAATAGAACAAAACTAATTGCTAACCATAAGATAAAAGTAAACCTGGTAGCACTAGATAATACAACCAACAGCAATAGCAAACCAATTACTCTTAGATTAGTTTGAAATTTAACTAATAGAAAAACAGTCAAAGCGAAAATTGCTGTTAACAAGCTGTCTGTAGAATTAATTAACATCCATCGGTCTACTGTTATTGAGAATGATAAGAATACTGACAATAGAAGTCCTAGCATGGGATTTTTATAATGAAAACCGATACTAAGAATGACGATCATTAAAATAAGTAAAGAAAGTGCCGGAATCACAAGCATCCCAGGTATTCCTAAAAATAATACAAATGGAACGGATAACGCAGAATATAGAATTCTTGATTTATATATCGTCCAGTTTGAATTATTTTCAAAATAGAGGGAAGTCGGACTAATATTTTTCAATTTAAAACCATGCGTTGCGTACCAGTTTGCAACTTTTATACCTGATTCAGCTTCAGAGTTGCCCGCAAAAACAAGAGTGCGAAATGTATAAAGGGTTCCGTCGGGATGATAAAGTCCGTAATCGAGGCCGTACATCAATCCATTAAATTTTAATTTAGAGAACACGGCGATGGCCCAGGAAACTATTACAATTGACCAAAAGAGCAATTTATTATATTTACTCATCACCCTTGATCCAAATTCCTTCGCCAATGATTAAATTTCTAAGTTCGATTAGTTTCAGTACCTATCTAGTGACTATATTTTATAGTTGGCGGAGGATGAGGGATTTGAACCCTCGGTAGGTTGCCCTACACACGCTTTCCAAGCGTGCGCACTCGGCCGCTATGCGAATCCTCCAGCGCTGGAAATCCAGCAGTGCGAACTGTATCGGTGGTCAT
>Ga0214919_10010783_pt1 | contig 11504 bp, 12 predicted proteins | sample LL1503_MetaG_FD_177994 | JGI IMG/M metagenome (GOLD analysis project Ga0214919, IMG submission 177994) | Freshwater microbial communities from Lake Lanier, Atlanta, Georgia, United States - LL-1503 | ecosystem: Environmental > Aquatic > Freshwater > Lake | place: USA: Georgia | collected...
TACGGGGCTTGGACGTGAAAGTCTCTACAAAGCCCTATCAGGTGAAGGCAATCCAAGTTTTGCCACGATTCTTAAAGTGACTACAGCTTTAGGAATTAAGTTACATGCGCAGTCTATGCAAACTGCCATTACATGAACATCAACCACTACACCTACCGAGTCACATGGTCTTCTGATGACAACGAACACGTTGGTCTTTGTGCCGAGTTCCCCTCACTTTCTTGGCTAGCCCCGGTTCACCGAACCCTTGCAACCGAAGCCGCCGAACAAGGCGTGAGCATTAATCGGTTGGTGTCTGCTAAGTTGGCGCTTTAAGCAACTTCCAAAGGTTTGATATTTAACAAAACCTTCGCAAGAGATTTCTTCGCTTGCACAGCGTCATGGTCTAGTTGTAACCCGGTCCAAAAGTCATCATTAAGGCTGAAATAGCGAGACAGGCGTAACCCTGTGTCTACTGTGATGGCTCGTTTTCCTGAAAGAATTTCGCTGATCCGCATTTGCGTCACACCGATATCTTTTGCCAATCGGTAGGCTGAAATGCCCATGGGCTTTAGAAATTCCTCAAGCAAAATTTCGCCTGGTTTGGGGTAAGACACTTTGCGCATATATGTTTCCTTTTAATGATAGTCAACGATTTCAACGTTTAATGCCCTTGCATTCTCGAAGCAAAAACAAACTCGCCACTGGTCATTGATTCGAATACTCCATTGCCCTCGCCGACTACCTTTGAGTGCTTCAAGTCTGTTGTTAGGTGGAATTTTCAACTCATCAGCCCGAACAATTCGGTTCAGCATCGCAAGTTTTCGCATGGCAACCGTCTCAATGTTTCGAAAACGTGCAACTCGATTTCCGTCAAAAAGTGCATGAGTGTCACGGCATTTGAAAGACTGAATTGTCATTGTAAATAATATCGTGGAACGATAGTCCTGTCAATTGATTGAATTTAGTCAGAGTCAAGATCTTGGACTAAAGTGCCCATATCAAGTTAAGCCATGCTCACAACTTAATTAAGTAGTGATTAGTAGACCAAGAATTAAAAACGGATAAATACACGCATGACTAGAGTTCGGTCATAGAAACGTCAGTCTTTGCGCTGAACTCTCAGCTGTTTTCGCACTGACCAATACAGCAGTAAGATGAATCATCAAAGTTATAACCAAAAGGCACCCGTATGCACGATCTAATGATGAGCGCTGTACAAGGCGACGGAAATGCAGCATTTTTGGTTGGGGCAGCGCATGAGAATGGTTCAAACGGTTTAGCTAAAGATTTAAAAGAAGCCCATCGCTATTACTTAATGGGTGCAACACATGGCAATATCAAAGCGCAATTTAATCTCGCTAGCATGTATGAAGCAGGTCGTGGCTGCTCTGTCGACATGCGTCAAGCCTATCTTTGGTACGAAAAAGCGGCAGAGCAAGGCGAATGGGAAGCGCAATACAACCTGGGCCTTTTCTTAATAGACGGAAAAGGCTGCGATGTAGACACCACTCTCGCGCATATGTGGTTTAGTGTCGCAGCTACTGATGGCAATGCTGAGGCTATTCATAACCGTGATGCTTTAACTGACTTCATCAAGCCCGAACAACTCGCCATCTCTAATAAATGGGCAGCAGATTGGGTCAATCAGCCTTGGAAAAAGGCTAGGCCAGCTTCTATACAGAAAGTTGCCAAAAAAGAGTTTCGGGATGCACAAGGCAACATCATGAAAGACGGCGACACCGTCATGCTTATGAAGCAAATAACCATCAGCGGATCTGACAAGGTCATCAAAATCGGTACAATAATTAAGAATATTTATTTACAAGATGCCGACTATGAAATCACTTGTAAGGTGGACGGTCTAGGCACGATCCGGCTGAAAAAAGAGTTTGTCAAGAAGGTTTAACTTTTGGACTAACGCCACCCAGATGGCTGTAAGGTCTAGTTCGATTATAAAAAGCCTCGATGTAATCAAACACATCGCCACGAGCTTTCCAAAGGCTTGATATTTGACAAAACCTTCGCAAGAGATTTCTTCGCTTGCGCAGCGGCATGGTCTAGTTGTAGCCCGTTATAAAAGCCACCGTTTAAATTGACACCTCCATTGGCTCGAGAAGTTCCTCAAGCAATATTTCACCTAAATAAATTTACTCGGTATTCAATGAATCCTAATTAATCGCCAACCTTTATCAATTTTTTTAAAAGTGAAGCGCCAACCAAGGTTACGAGTTCTTAAAAAATAATAAGAAAGTACTCGCATGCTTTGCGCTTCATTCAATTGATTAAAAAAAAGGCTATCCCCTGGCTCTAAAGTACTAAAGGCCTGAATTCGGGTGTTTAAGTTCAATCTTGATAAGTTAAATCGCTCGACGATCATCTTTCTATTCCTCAAATATGAAGAAAGAATCGACCCATTTGTCACAAACTTTAAATTATCGAACTGGCCTCCTCAAGTTTTCAGAAATAGTGCCGAATACAGATTTGTGAGAATTCACTCATTTGATAAATTGTTTTAAAAGAGTAGTCACCATCTCTTTATTCATCAGATTTGCTTGGGCCAGCATGGCGCTGGCACTACTCTGCTGAATTTGCGCAGCCGCCAAGTTGGCCGTTTCTTTCGCTAAGTCGGCTTTGGTCAAATTGGCATATGCACTGGAACTGGCTGTAGACATCGCAGTATTTAAAGATGTCTCACCCGTCATGATGTTTTGTGTAGCACCAACGGCGGATTGATAGGTTGAAATTTGAGAAATTGCAGTGTCTATTGCCGTAATAGCAGTGGAAGCATTTGCAACAGTGTTGAGATTTTTCATACTCAAACGAAAATTGGTCGCAGCACTGGTATCACCTAAATAGGCTGTGGTTGTGTTGTACAAATTGATACTTGTTGTGCTCCCAGCATCTATACCAGTTTGTATCTTCACGGTGCCTCCAGCCAACGGCGTTTTAGTTGAATAGCTGACTCCAGTGGGCGTTCCTGCAGTGGTGGTGATGGCTGTCCCATCAGTATTCACCAGGGTAAAGCCTGTGGCTGTTCCCGTCCCGCCACTGATGGCCGACACCAGATAAGTCGTTGGGTTAGCATATCCGCTGATAGCGCCAGAACCGCCGAATGTGCCGGACACCGTTAGCGTTTGACCTGCAATTAAATTAGCATCAGATGTGTTGGTAAATGTCCCAGCGGTGCCAGCAATTACGACATCTGAAACGCTAGAAGTCGAACTATTACTTAGCATTGATATTCCGTTATATTTGGACAGCGTTGAAACACTGTCAATCTGTGCCATGTAGCTGGCAAATGCCGACTGATTTAGAGCAGCATTCGCATCACTGCTTGCTGCTGCCGAGGTAACGGCCAAAGCCCGCATGCTTGTTAAGTACCCTGCAATGGAAGTAAGCGAGGCGCTCATGTTTTGAAGCATGGTATTTGCGCGGGTGATGTTGTCATTTGCCTTGGACCACGAAGCAATTTTTGCCTTCATGCTGTTGAGCATGGTCATGGAGCCTGGATCATCGGCTGCTGAATTGACTTTAAGAGAGGTGCTTATTCTTTCGCTGGCCTTGGCTGCATTTTGCGTTGCTAAATTTATGGCATTTGCCGCAACTAATGCTGAAGTATTCGAATTTATTTGCATATCTGACTCCGTGGGATGTTTGGTGATCTAGCCTGAAAAAACCAGGCGAAAAACCATCCTAAACACGAAGTCAGAAAACTTTAGTAATCTTTACATTCTTTACACTTTTTTATGTGATGCCCTTCTTATTCATAGACGACAAATATTGTTGTCGCAAAATTTCCTTTTGACAAAAAATTAAACAGGTTCGAATTCAGGATTCATATGGGTCTTAATCAACGCCCTGATCTGCTCCACACTTAAGAAGTCCGGATTACTCCCCGACTCATAGGCAAATCCTGTGGGGACAGGACGCGCTTTCAAAGCTTTCAAATATTCAGGCATTTTGTGTTGCAAGCCTGCACCCAAAATGGCGTAATAGCCACCCAAGTCAATCGTGTTGGGGCTGTCGCTGCTGGTAATCATCTCTTCATGCAGTTTCTCCCCTGGGCGAATGCCCACAATTTCTTGCTTGCAGTTGGGGCCAATGGCTTCTGCCACGTCACCAATGCGATAAGACGGAATTTTCGGCACCAAGATTTCCCCACCCAAGGCGTGTTCTAGAGCCCAAAAAACCATTTCCACGCCTTCTTCCAGCGGAATATTGAAGCGGGTCATGGCTGAATCGGTAATAGGCAAAACGCCTGTCTTTGCTTTGTTCATGAAAAATGGAATCACTGATCCGCGTGAACCCATGACATTCCCATAGCGCACCACAGAAAACCGCAAATCGCGCTCGCCTTTGAAATTGTTGGCGGCAATGAACAGCTTGTCGCTGCACAGCTTGGTGGCGCCATACAAATTGATAGGGGCAGCGGCTTTGTCAGTGGATAAGGCCACCACGCGGCGCACGCCTTTGTCTAGGCAGGCTTCAATCACGTTTTGCGCGCCCATCACATTGGTTTTGATGAACTCAAATGGGTTGTATTCAGCGGCGGGTACTTGTTTCAAGGCGGCAGCGTGAACCACGGTGTCAATGCCTTCCATGGCGCGTGACAAACGGGCAGGGTCGCGCACATCTCCGATAAAAAAACGCAGGGCAGGATAATTGTCCTGTGGAAATTCCTGCTGCATCTCGAACTGTTTCAGCTCGTCGCGGCTGTACACCACCAAGCGTTTGATCTTGGGGCAATGCTCCAACACCGATTTGACAAACGCCTTGCCAAAGGAGCCCGTGCCCCCGGTGATCAAAATAGATTGGTCGCAGATATCCACTGACTGTTGCATGGCAAAACCGCCGGAAATCCGACGTCCATTGAATAAGATAAGTAGATAAAGCAGAAGTCATGCCATCTGTCAGGGGCTGGTCTGCTATTTGCTTATTGAAAGCCATGTCGTCATCTTGACGGCCCAATGGAAGCATCATGAGCCAAGCAAACATTATTCCTTACGGCAAGCAATCTATCTCTGAAGCAGACATTCAGGCGGTGGTGGACGTGCTGCGCTCGGACTTTCTGACCCAAGGCCCGGTCGTGCCTGCGTTCGAGCAAGCAGTGGCAAGCTATTGCCAGGCGCGGCATGGTGTTGCCGCATCCAATGCAACTGCTGCACTGCATATTGCTTGTCTTGCCTTGGATTTGGGTCCAGGTGACTTGCTCTGGACCAGCCCCATCACTTTCGTGGCGTCGGCCAACTGCGGTTTGTATTGCGGTGCCCAAGTGGATTTTGTCGATATTGACCCACACACTTTCAACATGAGCCCGGTCGCCCTAGAGAAAAAACTGATTGCCGCGAAGTTGCAAGGCAAGCTGCCCAAAGTGGTGGTTCCCGTCCATATGTGTGGCCAGCCCTGTGACATGGCGGCCATCCATGCGCTGTCCCTCAAATATGGGTTCAGGATCATCGAAGATGCCTCGCATGCCATTGGTGCCACATACAAAGGTGAACCCGTAGGCAATGGCCGCTATTCAGACATCATCGTGTTCAGCTTTCATCCGGTGAAGATCATCACCACAGCCGAAGGCGGCATGGCATTGACCAACGACGCAAAGTTGGCAAAGAAAATGACCTTGCTGCGCAGCCACGGCATCAGCAGTGCATCAGAAGACATGGTTCAGCGCACAGGGGATGAAATTTGGAACTACCAACAAATTGATTTGGGCTTTAACTACCGCATGACGGAGTTGCAAGCTGCGCTGGGTTTGAGCCAACTTCAAAAGTTAGACGAGTTTGTCACCACCAGGCAAGCGATCGCCAGCTATTACGACCATACTTTTTCGGGCGTTGACATTCAAACCCCTTGGCAGCATCCCGATGGGTTGTCCAGTTTTCATCTGTATCCCATCCAAGTGACTGCCACTTCGGGGATAGACCAACAATCCCTTTATCAATCGCTGACCCGTGCTGGTGTATTGGTGAACCTGCACTACACCCCCGTCTATCTGCAGCCCTACTATGCGCGCCTGGGTTTTAAGTCCGGCTACTGCCCACATGCTGAAAACTATTTCAAGTCGAGCATCAGTATTCCGGTGTATGCCAGCATGACTGAGGCGCAGCAACACCGGGTGGTTGATTTGATTCAAAGTCTGTGCCATTACAAATTTGTCAATCGCGTTGTTGGAGCCGGGGTGTGAACATCGCCATCATCCCTGCGCGCGGTGGTAGCAAGCGTATTCCACGCAAAAACATCAAAGCATTTTGTGGTCAGCCCATGATTGCTTACGCCATCAAAGCAGCCCAAGTCTCAGGTTTGTTCGAGCATGTGCTGGTATCAACAGATGATGCAGAAATTCAAATCATTGCCAATAGCTTGGGGGCCGAAACACCTTTCATCAGGCCAGTCAATTTGGCGAACGATTTCACCGCCACTGTGCCTGTGGTGGCGCATGCCATACAAGCCTGTGAGGCTTTAGGCTGGCAGTTTTCCAATGTTTGCTGCATTTATCCAGGCGTGCCTTTCATCGAGGTGAACGACTTGAAGGGATCGTTGAAAAAAATGACAGAGCGCGGTTCTGAGTATGGTTTCCCTGTGACCGAGTTTCCTGCAGCTATTCAACGCGCACTCAGACACAGCAGCAATGGGTTGATGGCACCTTTTAACCCCGAGTATGAATTGACCCGTACCCAAGACCTAGAAGTTGCGTTTTATGACCCCGGTCAGTTTTACTGGGGCACCAAACAAGCATGGCTGACAAACAACCGTATTCACAGCAGCGGCGTGGGCTATGAAATTCCCAATTGGCGCGTGGTCGACATTGACACCCCTGCAGATTGGGAGCGCGCAGAGCGCTTGGCAGCAAGCTTGAAAACTCACTGACCGCCATGAACCCATTGCGCATTGTTTTCAGGACAGATGCCAATCAGCAGATTGGCACCGGCCATTTCATGCGCTGTCTGACTTTGGCTGATGAAATGCGCCGCAGTGCAACTGACATTTGCTTTGTAGCCAGAGAATTGCCAATGCATCTGCAGCAGATGCTGACAGAGCGTGGCGTTCAATATCTAGCGCTGCCAAAGTCCGAAGTCACACAAGATATCGATGAATTGCCGCATGCTGCTTGGCTAACAACCAGCCAAGCGAAAGATGTCGAACAAACTTTGGTAGCACTAGGCGCAGGCACCTGGGATTGGCTGGTGGTAGACCACTACGCCTTAGACCATCGGTTTGAAACACCGCTTCGCAAGGTATGCCAACACGTCATGGTCATCGATGATTTGGCTGATCGCGTGCATGACTGCGATGTGTTGCTGGACCAAAATTATTACCAAGACCAAGCATGGCGATACCTTGACAAAGCGCCCCCACATTGCCGACTCATGCTGGGCCCCAGCTTTGCGCTTCTGCGCCCTGAGTTCAAAGTAATGCGGGACAAGGTGCAAGTCAGAACTGGCAAGGTGAACAACATCTTGGTGTTCTTTGGCGGTGTGGATGCAGACAACCTCACGGGCCAGGTCCTAGACTTACTCATCAGTTTGAACTTGGCTGTTCAAGTGAATGTGGTGATTGGCCGGCAGCACCCGCAAAGAGAAAAAATTCAGCAACTCTGTGAAGAACAAAATTTCACTTGCCATTTTCAAACCAGCCAAATGGCCAACCTCATGGCAGAGGCCGATTTGGCCATCGGTGCGGGTGGTTCATCTGTTTGGGAAAGATGTTCAATGGGTTTGCCGTCTGTGTGCATGGTCACAGCTGAGAATCAACGAAAGCAACTGCAAGATTTGCAACCAGCTGGATTGGTTTTTGGTCCAAGAAGTCAAAAAGACCCTTTGGCATTTTTGACTTCCTTTTTGAATAGCTTGGGTGCGTTGTCCAAATCACTGCAAACTCAATCGAATAACGTCATGGCTTTGGTTGATGGCCGAGGTGTTGATAAAGTTGCCAATGCACTCAAAGCCCAATCAATACACCTGCGATTGGCTGAGGCCGAAGATTCGCGAGCCATTTTTCAATGGCGCAATCATCCACAAGTTAGAAATCATTCAAGCAACAAGCAAGAAATCAGCTGGAACGATCACTGCCAGTGGTTTGAGCAACGTTTGAAAAACAACAATGGCCCTATCTTGATTGGCGAAATCAACCGCCAACCCTTGGGTGTTGTGCGGTTTGATATTTCCAATCACGAAGCGATGGTGTCAATCTATTTGGTTCCTGATTCGGACTCCAAAGGTTGGGGTCGGTGTTTGCTTGATCATGCTGAAACTTGGTTGCGTCAACACCACCCTCAGGTATTGAAGCTTCATGCACAAGTGCTGCACAACAACGAGCCTTCCAAAAAACTTTTTGCCAAGCTCGACTACACCTTGAATACAAACCATACTCAGATTCATTTTGTAAAAGCGTTGGAGGTGTGTATATGAAGATTGCTCACCGCACTATTGGAAATTCTCATCCTCCATTTGTCATTGCCGAAATGTCCGGCAACCACAACCAGTCTCTAGAACGAGCACTGGAAATTGTCGAAGCAGCTGCCAAAACCGGTGCACATGCGTTGAAGATCCAAACCTACACGCCCGACACCATGACCTTGGATTTGGACGAGCGTGAATTTCACATCAGCGACCCCAAAAGCCTGTGGGCGGGCACGTCGCTTTACAAGTTGTACGGCCAAGCCTACACACCGTGGGATTGGCACGAAGCCATTTTCAAACGCGCCAAAGAGTTGGGCATCATTGCTTTCAGCACACCGTTTGACGCCACATCCGTAGACTTTTTAGAGTCACTGGATGTGCCTTGCTACAAAATCGCCTCGTTCGAAAACACAGATCTACCGCTGATCCGCAAAGTGGCGGCCACCGGCAAACCCATGATCATCTCCACCGGTATGGCCAGCATTGCCGAATTGGACGACACGGTGCGTGCTGCCCGTCAAGCGGGTTGCAAAGACCTGGTGCTACTGAAATGCACCAGCACTTACCCAGCCACCGCAGACAACACCAACATCTTGACCATCCCACACATGCGCGAATTGTTTGGCTGTGAGGTCGGCTTGTCAGACCACACCATGGGGGTTGGCGTCTCTGTGGCAAGTGTGGCCTTGGGTGCCACCGTGATCGAAAAACACTTCACCCTGAACCGTGCCGACGGTGGTGTGGACAGCAGTTTTTCGATGGAGCCGGCTGAAATGACGCAATTGGTGGTGGAAACAAAACGCGCGTGGCAGGCCTTGGGACAGGTAAGTTATGGACCGACTTCCGCAGAAGGAAAATCTCTCATGTTCAGACGTTCACTGTATATCGTGAAAGACTTGCAAGCGGGTGAGATTTTGAATGCAGACAATGTGCGAGCGATACGACCCGGCCTGGGTTTACCCACCAAATACCTGGAGCAGGTGTTGGGTAAAAGTTTGAAGCACCCTGTGGCACGCGGCACGGCCCTCAGCTGGGAGATGATTTGATGAAAACGAAATTCAAAGTTTTGATCATCCGCTGCGGCAACATGACCGACGGGATGACCTGCGCCAAGCCGACGAGGCCTTGTCCTTGGGACACGCCAAAGCTTTCCTATGGCATGGTTGTATTGACATCATCGCCTGTACCGACCCCAACCACAAAATAACGCAACTTGAACCTATGCATTTTGAGTGTCCACTGGTGGAGCACTGCATCCACGATTTGATTTGCAAGTGCTGTTGTAACCTAATCGATCTAAAATTCAGAATTAACTGCTTTTAATTTCCAGTGCTCAGAGATCGTATGTCAATTGCTTTCAAGGCAGATAGATTGGTTTTCTTATGATCTTTGTTCATTGCAATCAATTCGGCTAAAAAGTGATATTTCAGAATGAAACCCGTCAACCGTTTGGTAACCAAACGGATGGACTTTTTGGCTTACAAGCCGATAATTGGGAAGCATCTTAACGTAGTCTTCGCTAAATATAGGCTGAGTTACGCCTGAGGAGTTCAAAGTTTTCTTTTGTTTGCCCTCCCTTATATTTCTCAAAAGCAACCACCGCGAACCTAGCCGATTCACGTGATTCAAGTAGTTTTCAACAACGGTTGGCTCCATTTCCTGAAAGGAAATAAAGTTAACAAAAAGGTCAACCTTACCTATTAAATTTTCAAGTTGCCATGAGCACATAACAGTAAATTGTGGCAATTCAGAAATTGCAATTGTGGAACTACCTTCAAGGTCAGCAAAGCTGGCCACGTTACTCTTACCAAAAATAGTTTTAAGATAAAACTCAGCCGCAAAATGAGTTGGTGGTATATCAATGTCAATATACTTCACACCTTTTTTAGGAGCTTTGCCAAGAATTTCACCTAAAGTACCAAATCCCCCACCAATCTCCAAAACGGTGTTGATTCCGTCTAAATCGGTATGCTGCTTTATAAGGCTTAAACCTAATAAATAATTAAGCGCTGACCGGCTATAACTTTTAGTATCAAAGAAGTGCTGTTCAATGGGGTTTCCAACTGAACTTTCGGAAAACTCGGTTAGTCCAAGTACATCGCCTGCATAGTTTGCTGCCAACAGAACACGGTAGTCAGCAAGGGCATTCAATTGCCCAGTCAAATATGCGTCAAGGGCAAGCACACCCTTGCTGTGATTTGGGTAATGATCTACAAAAGTACTCGTAAGTAAGTCAATTTGGTCTTTATTCAATCCTAGGGTGGGTGGCCCGTAGGTTGGGACAAAATAGGAAAGGGCCAAGGGACCTCTCCTGAAGTCTTCAACTCCAAGTTCTTCAAACTCCAAAACAAGTTTTTTAGAAGCATCCTCCCAAAAAGAGGTTGGACGGTAAAGGTCACTTTGCTTATTAAGTTCAGCAATAGCACTATGAAGTTCTGGGTATTTATGCATAATGTTAATGGAATTTTATTTGAATGTTCAGATTGAAAAGTGTTCGAAGCAAATTAAAAAAAATTGGGATGATTCTGATGTTGCAGGAAAAGTCCTCTCATAGACTATGTTTATCCACCTTAATGTAACTCTTGTTTATACGGTTTTTTGATTGGTATTGAGTGGCATTCCTCCAATTTCCTAAACCATTGGCCGCTTGTTTTGGACTTCCCACGGTGCAGTAGACAGCTCGGACTTATGCTTGAACCCGAAGCTTTTGCAGTCGCAATCGCATGTTCAGTCTTGAACCGCTTCAAGTACTCTCGTACGCATAAAAGACATTCTCCAAACTCAAAAAAAAGGGCTGAGTGCCTAAACACTCAGCCCAAAACTGCCATTTAATTTTTACTTTAACAGAGAAAGCACCATTTGTGACGACTGGTTAGCTTGCGCCAACATCGCTGTGGCGGCTTGCTGAATGATCTGACTCTTAGCCAATTGCGTGGTCTCTTGCGAGTAGTCAGTATCCAAGATACGACTTCTTGACTGCTCAGTATTAGTCGCCACGTTGCTCAGGTTATTCACCGTCGCATTTAATCGGTTTTGGTAAGCACCCAACTGCGCACGTGATTGGTCGACCTGTGTAATCGCGTTGTCAATAGCCTTCATAGCATCTGCTGCCGAGGCTGC
>Ga0214919_10010784_pt1 | contig 11504 bp, 10 predicted proteins | sample LL1503_MetaG_FD_177994 | JGI IMG/M metagenome (GOLD analysis project Ga0214919, IMG submission 177994) | Freshwater microbial communities from Lake Lanier, Atlanta, Georgia, United States - LL-1503 | ecosystem: Environmental > Aquatic > Freshwater > Lake | place: USA: Georgia | collected...
TCACCAACAATTAATAAATAATACCCTATAGATTCCTTTTACTTTCTGTGTCACCAACAATTAATAAATAATACCCTATAGATTCCTTTTACTTTCTGTGTCAACAACAATTAATAAATAATACCCATAGTTTAAATATTCTTTCTGTGTCAACAACAATATATAAAAATACCCATAGATTCCAATATTCTTTTGTGTCAACAACAATTAATAAATAATACCCTATATATCCAATATTCTTTCTGTGTCAACAACAATTAATAAATAATACCCTATATATCCAATATTCTTTCTGTGTCAACAACAATATATAAATAATACCCATAGATTCCAATATTCTTTCTGTGTCTACAACAATTAATAAAAATACCCTATATATCCATGAATTATTCTGTGTACATAAAATAAATAAATAATATCCATAGATTCCATTTTACTTTCTGTGTCAACACAAATATATAAAAATACCCATAGATTCCAATATTCTTTTTTATCTACATAAATTAAATAAGTATTCGAATAAAAATAATATAAAATAACGCCCAATAAAATAATATTATGGATTTACATAAAAATAAATATGATCGAGAAACATTAAAGAAACATATATATTCGTTGAATTTGGTGGACATTTTAAAAACCCAGCATTTGGATTATAGTTTTGTATTAAGGTATATTTTAAACATAAACTACCAATTCACCAAAGAAGAACAACTAATAACTATAGATGATGTTGTGCGTTTCCAACCGCATCTCGATAAAGATATCTTAGAAAGGGAATGTTTCATGGATGATAATGATAGTGTTTTGGGGTTCGATAATTAAGTATTTGAATAACAGAGACTAAAAATAATAATAGATTTTTATTATTATTTTTATTGTTTTATTTTATGGTATTAAATTATAAGTTTATAGTTCAGTAGCAACTGATACAGGGTCCTTTGATGCTTTTGCGAAATGAGGACTCATGTATCTCTGAAGATTAAAATAGGTAAGTTCATCAGATTCGTTCAATTTAAGAAGGGTCGCAAGTTTGGTATCAGGGATGATTTTGCGACCGTTTTCCTTATCCTGAAGGTTATGGGTTCGGATATATTTATTAATATCTCTGGTTACTTCGGTTCTTGCCATTTCTGAACCGGAAGGTTTTTCTAAAAATAAGGCAAGTTCGTCACTGATTCTGGTTGGTTTTACAAATCCAGAAGGTGCGCGATTAACTGACTTTCTCTTTCTCTTGGAACTTTGTTTAAGGGCAAGTTTTAATTCACGTCCCAATTTCTTTTCAAGGAGTCTCCAATCAGTTTTAATGGATGAAACCAATGAACCTAATTGTTGAAGTTTGGACAAGAACTCAACAGATTGCTCGGCAACAGGTGTATCAACCTCGTGGTCTGAAACAACTTCATCAGAACTAGAACTAGATGAAACAGGTTCGGGTGTTGGTTGAACAGAAACAACTTCAGTTTTAACTAAAACAACTTCTGGTTCAGCAACTTTGGTTGCCTTTGTTTTTTTTGCTCTAGGTGCTTTTTCTGAAAGAGTCACAACAGGTTCCTTCTCGACAACTTCTAATTTAACAGAAACAACTTCTGGGTGAACTGATTCGGATAATTTGGTGGATTTATTTACTCTTGGCATCTTATTATACTATATCTAAATAATTACTTTTTAAGTGTTTTAACGCAAATAATATATATTGTATATGTTAAATGATAGTAAATAATTAATTTAATTAAATAAACGTGAATGATTGATATAACCATGGAATAGCTACGGCGGCGTTTTCATTAACCATCGTTAACGCTCCTAAAATATAATAACATCCCAATACTTTATTATCATTATTAATTCCGTTATTTATTAAATTCGAAAGTATGTTTACAATTGTATGTCTTATATTATCGATATTTGTTTCTCGTCGAATACTATACAAATTAATATTCCTAAAGATATCGCCATTTGGAGGACAAATATTATTTTTGGTTTCTTGGGATAATTGTGCCCTAAAATTCCAAATATCTGTTAAATATGTCAAAAAAATAAAAAGTTTACTTATGGATAATGACAAAAACCAGTCAGGGTCGCTAAATTGTCCTAAAGAATCAATCTGTTGAAATAATTCAATAACTTTGAATTTTATATTTTGGGTAAAAGGAAGACAGTCGTTGTTGACAATGTCGACATTAATTTTCTGTTTTAAAATAGAAGTAAGATTCAATAAGTAATGTAGTTTAAATATATCGTTGTTTGGTATTTCGTTTCTGTTATATGGATTGCGAACACTTCGATTTGATTTTGAAATTAAATTATAAAGAGATATAATATCGAACCCATAGATAAAGTTGTCGCTGTCTTTATAACTAAAGAATTGTGTATATGTTATCGTGGTTAAATCCTCCATAGTTAAAAAATCCTCTTTATTAATACATAAGTCTCTATTCATAACTGCTGGTCCTCGTAGTTTATGACATAATCGAACTAAATTACCCCTAAAGCATCGTTGAATTTTAATGATGAAATGTGACAGATAAAAAACCCCATATATTCGTTTAATTAATTGGTTTTTATTTCCGGTAATTTTAATTTTATGTTTTTTTGCTATAAATTTGAGTTGTTCGCCGGTGTAATTATATTTCGTTATAATGTTATGGTTATTAAATGTTAAGTTATACATATCGTTATCACTAATTTTTGGTAATTTGGATGTGTTGATGATATGGTCATCAAACTTTAATGTAATTTGCCCGATGTATTCATTAACAAGCGTTTTTTTCATTTTAAGATTCATATATATATATTATTTAGATTTCTATTGTTTTATTATTGTTTTATTATTGTTATATTATTATTATATATTTGGTATCATATATGATAATAACAGTTAATAATATATTAATATATTAATATTACCCATTTAAAGACAACTCTTTAGTATAAATTATAAAAAGATAAAATGGCAGACACTATTATTGACGGAACAAAATTCAACACCAACAATATTATGTATACTTCTCCTAAGGCAAATCCCCAAGGAGGCAAAAGTGTGAATATATTAAATAAACAAACTAAAACAGGATTAAGATTATCAACGCCATTAATGATGACATGGGGAGCATCTGATTTCGTGGATGAAAAAACCGGACTCGGAAATGGTAAATTTGATATGTCGTTACAATTTCCAAGTGAAGAATATAAAACCGAAGAGTCTAGTTTATTCTTAAAGAATATGCAGGCATTTCAAGATAAGGTTAAAGCAGATGCGCTTGTTTATTCTAAAGAATGGTTTGGTAAGGTTCACAAAAGTGCGGATATCATTGATGAGTTATTTTCACCGATGTTAAAATATCCAAATTTAAAAGGAACCAGGGAACCGGATTATTCAAAACAACCCGCACTAAAAATAAAGGTTCCATTATGGGATGGTGTTTGGAAATGCGAAATTTACGATGAAGAAGGTGAAAAACTGTTTCCATCGGCATCAAATGAAAGTATTACTCCATTAGATTATTTAAAGAAAGGTGCCAATATTGCGGTATTAATTCAATTTGGTGGTATTTGGTTTGTAAACGGAAAATTCAGCATCAGTTGGAAACTCCTTCAAGCAGTAGTCCAAAAACCAAGACCAACATTATCAGGACAATGTTTTATTAAATTAAAATCTTCTGATAAAGAGAAATTAAAAGCATCTCAGGATAAACTCGAAGAAGAACAATCCGAAAATATATCTAGTGTATTGGTTGAAGATAGCGACGATGAAGACGAGGATGAACCAGATACACAACCACCTCCATTAAATGAAACTTCAAATCAAGAAGAGTTAAAACAAGAGGTTGCGGACCCAGTTGTTAAAGAAACACCTTCCGTAGTAGAACAATCTAAAAAAAGAGTTGTTACCAGAAAAAAATAAAAACCAAATAAAAACAAATAAAAACCAAATAAATACCAAATAAATAAAAAACAAATAAAACCCAAATAAATACCAAATAAATAAAAACCAAATAAAAACCAAATAAAAACCAAATAAAAACCAAATAAAAACAAATAAATAAAAAATAGTAGATAGAATAGTAATTAGAATTTCAATTTCAATTTATAAATTATTATAAATTGAAATACTTATTAAGTAAAATTAATCTTAATGATGATGTCGCTTTTATTGCTGATGTCGTAAATATCTGTGTCTGAAATGTTGTCGTTTTCTTTTATTTTAGTAATACCCTTATCTTTTAAAACATAGGTTTGAATAATTTTAAATTTTAAATCATTGATAGGAATATTAAATACTTGTTTCCCTAAATTAAAGATAATATATATTTCGTTTAAAAGAGATATTGAAAACGGAATATATAGGTTAACAATTAAATTGTTATCTTCATCAATCATAACGTTTTCGGGTAAGTCCGGAATACATTTAACAATAATTTCGCTTGTTTCCGCATCAAAGTATAATTCATTATGCCATAATGGAACTAAATACAATAAATTATTTACGTATAGTTTATAAAAGTTGTTTTCGAATAAGTCGTCAATAGACGGATTTAAAATAAATAGTTGGTCTTCTTTACATTTTTCCAATACGATGTTTCTCACGATGTTTAATGTTTCTTGGTTAATGTGTAAAATATTTTTATATTTCGAAATAAAACTGTAGACTTCAATAGATGTTTTTTTGTCCAATTCTTCAAATAATTTGAAGGATATGTTTTTACACCCGTTAACTATTTCATTAATTATGTTCGAAAAAACCCCGTTATATTTGCCTTGTAACATACCATTCAAAAATAATTGTAATATAAATGTATATGTATTATTGGTTTGGTGTAGTTCATCCAGATTATTATTTAATAAATTGTATGCTTCGTTAATTTCCTGAAATTTGTGTGTATTTCCGTTTTTATCTGGGTGGTGTTTCAACGCTAATTTATAATACTTTTTTTTTAATTTTTCGTTAGTTAGGTGTTTTATGTCACACTCAAACTCTAATATACCCAACGCCTTTTGAATATTCATTATTAATCAACAAATTATAATATTTAAGTATTAAAATTGTGAATAACATTTATTAAATAAAATAAATAATTTTCTAAATGATATATTGGTCTATAATTATTATTATAATATTTAAAAAATGTATACGTTTTTATTAATATGTGCGATAAATCCGCATCGTGGATTTTTTGTTGTTTAATTAGAACGGTCAGAATATACCATACACATTCCATTATATCTAAATTATAAATAAATATGTCATATAACAAATCCCGAAATTTAAGGAATTTGATTTCATTTATGTTTATCATAACATATAAAATCTTATTACAAATGATTTTATATTGTTGCATTAATTCGTCGTTATAAATGTGTAAATTCTTTATGTTTGTTATATTTTCCAGTTTAATATCGCTCGGTAACTTATTCTCTAAACATTTATTATATAGGGTTTTGGTCGGTCTTGATATGGGTATAATTTCACAGCAATTTAGAATGTTATCCGGAATAAAACTAACTTGTTCGGTAATTAAAATATATTTCAAATCAATAGAACATGTATTATTTTGTTGCATATAACTATAAAAATTATCCAGTAATTCACTATTAATTTCTTGGAAATTTTTACAGACAATAATTCCGACTTTATCTGTTTTTGCCGATATGATGTCTACCAGTTGTTGATATATTTCGTGCCATATTAGTTTCGAATTACATCCTAACAGTGACATATCTATTTCATAATGTATGTCACTTATTTTAAAATAGTAGGGTTGTTTATTAAAAGTAACGCTTATTTTTTTATCATATTTTAAATCGGTTGGACTATACTTTTTTATCGATTTTAACATTTGGGTATACTTGCCGACCCCTGGTGGTCCATATAAAATTAAGTTTTTAAAATCGTGGAGTTTTTCCGGGAATTTATTAAAGATTTTATTTAATTTTGGGTGTAAGTTTTCCTTTTGCGCGGATTGTATATATTCTTCAAAATGTGTTTCATAAAATTTCATTATATATTTATTTGAACATTCTTTAATTGAATATACAAACTCATTATATTTTTGAAAGTATTAAACACATCCGTAATTTATATACTAATGCTTATTGTAAAATACTTAGAACAATACAACGATAATAATATTTTTTTTTGTGAACCAATTCGCAATAATATTATTAACGATAGTCATTTTATCCGAATCTTATATTCCACTCACGAATTTATGTTAAATGGTATATATTTATACATACCATTAAACGACGTTATTATTGAAAAACATTATAATAAATATAGGTGTTCTTTCAACCTATACAACAATAAAACCATCGATAAAATAAAGGTTATCGAAACACAATTATTACAAAAATACTCCATCACACCTAAAACTCCTATCTATAAAATATATTCTCAAATTTTAAATGGAGGAATCAAAATATTTAATAATTATACAGATTATGAACACTTAAACGACGAAGATACTCTAATATTAAAAATATCTGGTATTTGGGAAACAGATACGAATTACGGTTTAACCTATAAATTTATAAAATTGTAGTATGAAACCCGTCCGTATGAAAATTATTTAATATGATATATAACGTAATAACGCATATCCAGTTGATTACCCCTATAAGGTATACAAACAAACTTTGTGTTTTGTTAATGTATCCGCCTTCATTTATTCCATTTAAAACAATATATAATTGAAGTAATATTAATATAGTCGATATATTTGAAAATGTATAATATCCATCAGACACGTGTCCCCCCGATATATTTGATTTATAATTTATCAGTAAAAATAATGTATACCCTATAATAGATAACATTAATAAATATGGACCACAATTAATAAACATCAACATAAGGTATTTAAGTGTAGACACGTTTGGAAACCCCACCGATATTTTACTTAATATAATACACGAAACTAATATGATAGCACTTGCTAATATTGAATAACTCGCAATATTAATATCTAGTTTGACGGAATCCTTCATAAAAAAGGACACAATAAATAAAACCACGCTACAATAAATAAATGAAGTATATATGGTTTTAAACGTTTTCTCTTGTAATGTTGACATTATATAAAATATAAATATTAAATTTTTATTTCGGCGTTTATCGGACTTTATCGGACTTTATCGGATTATCCGGTATATTAAAAAATGTTATATTTTAGTTTAATCCACGATTGTAAATTTACAACATCGCAATCAACCACATTTTCATTAAAATCCTTTATTGAAAAAAAAGAGGGTTTTTTCATTTTAGGAGTTTTAAATAATATATAATTATCCTTTCCAGGTTTACCTCTTCGAATACTTATATGTTCCGAAACTTGTCTAATAACATCGGGATTAAGTTGTCCTGAATTATTTAATAAATGTTTTATATCATCCATTGTTATATTTTCGGGTGGTCTATTACCTAAACTCTTTAAGGATATGTTTTGGTCTCCAAATATAAGATATAACCCAAACTTACCGTTTTTAATAATAAGGTCTTTGCCTTCGTGTTTTCCCAAATTTGAGGAACTTACGGTTTTGGTTTTACTGTTGTCGACAAGTTCCTCCAAAGAATACCCTCCTGTTTCGATTTTAGTTATATCTATATCTGGATTAATAGATTTAAATGTTGCCGATTTATCTCCGTTATCAATACATTTAATTACCGGTCCATTTTGTCCTATCGTATAAATATGCGTATCATCTATTTTATATTCCGGTTTTTTATATCCCGATAACTTATGAATTAACTGGTTTATTTCATCATAGCAATTTTTACACATTTCTGTAGACATTTTTTCTCCTAACGCAATTTTGTCTAATTTATCTTCCATTTCTCTCGTATAATTATAATTAAATAAATCATTAAAATGTGTTTCTAAAAATTGCATAACTACAATACCCATCGGTTGAATTATTAATTTATTTCGTTCATTTCCAAACTCCTTATTGTGTTCTATTTCTGTAATACTTTCGTCTTCTAATTCGTAGTCTTTACACACAACCTGTTTTCCTTTCACATCTTCTTTTATTACATACCCTCTTTCTTGTATTTTATCTATTAACATCGAAAATGTAGACGGTCTTCCAATTCCCTTTTCTTCGAGACACTGAACCAAATTTGCCTCTGAATAATGACTTTTTGTATCTATTAAAGTTATATTGGATGTTATTTTTCTATAATGTATAACATGTTGCTGTTTTAATTTTAGTAAATAATTATAAATCGGATTTTCAGGTTTATACTTTTTCTTTACTACTAACCAACCGGGAAATATAACGTGTTCGCATCTATAACTATAAGTTAAATTATTTAATGCGGTTATAGTTGAATTTAACGAGAGAACGGATGCGGACGACATACAACTTTCCAACGCATTCTCCCAAATTAGTTTATACATTTTTTTTTCTTTTGGATTATAATCCTTTGTAAGTTCTTGTAGACATATATTTGTAGGTCTAATTGCTTCGTGCGCTTCTTTAACTGTTGTCGTATCTTCAACGACGTGTGTGTCTACAATACCCGTTATTAAAGAACTGATATATTTTTCATCATAATTTTGTAAAATATAACTCCGGGTTTTTTCTATAAAACAACTGCTATATTTCTTACTATCGGTTCTCATATAAGTTATTAAACCATCTTCATATAATCCCTGACATATAGTCATCGTTTCTTTAGGCGAAATATTTAAAACCGAACTTGCCATTTGTTGTAATTTAGACGTAATTAATGGTTCAGGAGATTCACGAAATAATTGTTTTGGAGGCAACTCACACGTAAATATGTGATTAAAATGAATTGAACCATCTAAAAAATCAATAACATCGTCTTCTAATTCAAACCGTTTATTTAATTCAAACGGAATAGACAAATTCGTAAAATAACTCGTTGTATTATATACTTTTTTACCCGGATTATTTATTATTTCATTATGATTATCATATATTATTTTTAATGCGGGCGATTGACACCGACCAGCACTTAAACTATTTTTAGATTTATTCGTTATAAATTTCCAAAGCAACGGGGTTATTTTAAACCCAACCAATAAATCTAATATTTGTCTCGTTTGTTGAGACTTAATTATATTTATATTTAATGTTGTTGGGTTTTTTATTGCGTGTTGAATTGCGGGTTCTGTAATTTCCTGAAATATTATTCGTTTTGTCTTGTCAACACTTAAATTAAATAATTCGCAAATATGCCATCCAATTGCTTCTCCTTCTCTATCGTTGTCTGTCGCAATGATAACCTCATACGCTATATTTATCTCAGACCGTAATAATTTTATTTGTTTTTGTTTTAACGCGGTATCTATATTTTCATACGTTACTTTAAAGTTGTTATTAATGTCGATGTTTTCAAGCGATTTTAATTCTCTCAAATGACCGAAACTTGCCACGCATTTATACCCAGGACCTAAATATTCCTCGATCTTCTTACATTTGGATGGACTCTCGACAATAACCAGAGATTTTGTGGTAATATATTTTTTAGACATAATATAATATAAACAAACTCTATTTATATTATATTAGTTTTGATTATGATTTATTTATATTGGGCAAGACATACATGAAAGACCACACGATTCAAACAAACGCATAATTGTCGTTTATATTATAAATATAATATGAAATTAAATATTAGAATGAATATTGTGTTAGTTAGTTTAGATATATTTCAACCATACATTTTAATAAATATCGGTCATCTGCTTAAAACACAACATAAAAAAATTTTCGTGTTAACAAACAACAAGTTTTTAAACATGTTTGATAAATATAAAAATGAGATTACATTAATTGATTCTGACACGTTAAATGACGAGTATAACTTTTCAAATAATAGTTCTTTAGATAAAACATTTAGACACGGATACTGGTTTAATACATCTAAACGTTTTTTTACAATTTATTCATTTATGTGTAAATATCTAATATCAGATGTTATACACATCGAAAATGATGTTCTACTTTATTACAATTGCGAGACTTTAAAACCTTACTTTGACAAAAATAAAATATATATTCCGTTTGATTGTTTTAAGAGAAACATATGTAGTATTATGTACATACCTTCTTCTCAAATATTAAAACAAGTTTTAGACTATTATGATTTTAACGTGATTCATAACTACAATTTTGCGCCCATTCATGAAAAAACAAATTTAATTGATAATTTACCTATTGGAACTACCGATTTATCTTCTCCAGAATTACAATTTGTAACTAAAAATTATGACAAATTTAATGTTGTTTTTGACGCAGCAGCAATAGGACAATATTTAGGTGGAGTCGACCCTTTAAATGATACATTAAAATCAATTGGGTTTATTAATGAAACATGTATTATTAAATACAATAATTTTAACATACATTGGAAATATGAAGAAGGCATACATAAACCGTTCATTAATGATGTTCCGATATTTAATTTACATATTCATTCTAAACAATTAGAACATTTTACAAATTATGAGTGTGATTTAATCGATATAGTTATACCTCTTGGTCCATCAGACACCGAACTTATAAATTTAACCGTTTATTTCGCAAAACAAAATATTATTGGGTATCGCAATATTTATATTGTATCTTTTGATAAAAATGTAGTAATTGACGGGTGTATTACAATAGATGAAAGCATATTCCCATTTAATATGAATGATGTCGCGACTTTTCACGGAAAACGAAGTAGAAACGGATGGTATTTACAACAACTATTAAAATTGTATAGTGGAATCACTATTCCTAATATTTTACAGAATTATTTAGTTATTGACGCAGATACTCTCTTTTTAAACCCAACAAAATTTATTAATGAAAACAAACAATTATTGTATTCCTATTCTGAAGAGGAACATTTACCATACTTTAAACATATAAATTTATTACATAATTCATTATTTAAAAAAAGTTCTGATTCTGGAATTGCTCATCATATGATTTTTAATACTTACCTTGTATCAGAATTATTTAATATGGTTGAGGTATATCATAATAAAGGACCTTTTTGGAAGATTTTTCTTGAGATTGTTGACAAAGACCATTATGATATTAGTGGGGCTTCCGAATATGAGATATATTTTAATTATATGCTAATTCATCACTTTGATAAAATATCAGTACGTAAATTAAAATGTGAGAATGTTAATAGTTTAAACAACATTAATGAGTTTAATTCAAATAAGTATAATTATATATCCTATCATCATTATTTAAGATAATTACTTTTTGAATACCCAATAATCGCACACGCAATTCGTTTTCCAGAATTACCAGTTATTAAACTGGACTTATTATTACCGTGTCCGCAATCATCTTGGTCCGCGTGTATTATTAATCCACGACCAATTATATTTGCTTTATTTCCTCGTAATTTAATAACGTTGTCGACAATCGTATATTTCGCACAACCATTCGAATCGGTTTTTAAATTCCCTAAATCTCCCACATGTCTATTTTTCATACCAGGACAACCGTGTGTTTTATTATAT
>Ga0214919_10010785_pt1 | contig 11504 bp, 13 predicted proteins | sample LL1503_MetaG_FD_177994 | JGI IMG/M metagenome (GOLD analysis project Ga0214919, IMG submission 177994) | Freshwater microbial communities from Lake Lanier, Atlanta, Georgia, United States - LL-1503 | ecosystem: Environmental > Aquatic > Freshwater > Lake | place: USA: Georgia | collected...
TTCATGTCGCAGGAGGATTATAATAAAGAGGCATTTATTATATTTTTTACATTAAAGACTATTAAAAGAAAATATGATGAACAGTATGAGGAAAGGAAAGTTTTCTTAAAAGAGAAAAGGAGATTATTAAAGAGATTGAGATTAATGAAATAATTTTTTTTTAATTTAAAAAAAATATTTTTATATAATAACCAATAGAGAACACCCACTCTATTGGCCAGTCGTCAGGTGATTTACTGATGCTAGTTCCATGCTTGAGTTCTAGTTGTGCAACTGTATTTTTCTAATATTTCTCTCATATGAACTTGGATGTGAACAACTTTTTGACTGTTGATGATGAATGCATTGGAGTTCGTTCTATTTCATTTTTTTTTTATTTTTTGAACAATATATTATTATAACATTTTTATTCCATTTAATTTTTATAATTGTCTTATAAAAATTGATTTCTAAAATCGACTTTCTAGAAAAAAGTATATACAACAATGAGTCTTGAGTTAATTAATAATTTATTAGAACTATCTGAAAAACATATGAATGAGGGTGATTATAATCAAGTTGCTATGTTATTAAAACAAAAGTATAAGATTATTGATGATGTTGATTATGAGACTTTGTTAATTGTTCCTCCTATAGAAATTTTTACTGATTGTGGTATAAATTTACTTACAATGAAAGGATTTAAATATCATAAAGAGTTGAAAAATCAATTATTTAATGGTAATAGCGATTCTAAATATCTTAATGGTGATTTTTTATTACAAGTTGGTGAACAAGAACATTCTATAAAATCTCAACAATTTTTTAATTTTATTGATGTAATCATTGAAAATGAGTTATTAAATGAATTGTCTATAGAAAATTCTTTTTATGGTAAAGTTAAAAAATTTGATACTTTACGTTATCTATCAGTTTATCGAAATATTGAATACGATGAGGATGATGAGGAAAACTACGAGCCTGATAATTGTAATTTATTTAATAATCATGTAAAAACTCAATTTACAAAAATATGTGTGAATACTATTCAACAAACAATTATGAGATTATTTAGAACAAAGTAAATATAAATTTTTTTATTTTAATCCTGAATGGGATTAAAATAATATCCAAAATATCCAACATATCCAATTTTTTTATATAATTATAATGATATAAAAAAATAAAATTGATTTAAGAATTTAATATATTAATATAAATAAAATGACCGACCAAAATAATTTTATTGATAGTAATATTGTTGTTGATAATCACGATGATTATTTTATTATAGAAAATAATCTTTTAAATAATTTTTCTGACGATAAGTTAAACAAATTTGAGATAAAAAATTCTATAACTTTCGATGAAAATGTCAATATTAAGTATTTAGAAAAGATTGTGAAACATTTTGACAATTTATATCCATTCATTGGGAAAGTAAAAGACCATAAGAAAGGATATAAGGAAATCACTGATAAGAAAACAGTCTTTACTATGTTAGAAAAGAGATTGAAACATGGAAATGAATTTACTTATAAAACAAGTGGTGGTAGAATGGTTCCTGATGGATACAGTTGTTGTTTTATGAATAAAATACTCCGTCATACAATTGCAAGTGAATCTAATATTGATATTGATGTTGATAATTGTCATCCTGTCATTTTGTCATGGTATTGTAAAGTCAAAAAATGGGATTGTGAACATTTAGATGTCTATGTTAATAATCGTGAAAAGATTTTACAAGATACTATGACTTTTTACGACATTTCGCGTGATGATGCAAAAACAAAGATTCTATCATTAATAAATAATGAGAATGATGGATTTAATAATGATAGTCCTTTGTTTAATTTATATGAGGAATTAAAAAATTTACAAGATAATGTTTGTAAGTTTAGAAAAGACCTTTTTTATAAAAGTAAGAGAAAAGATATTCATAATCCAAAGGGTAAGACTATGAGTTTATTTTTACAAGAAATCGAAAATAAGATTTGTCAATGTATGATCGATTATTGTAATGAAAATTCTATAAAAGTTAGTGCTCCTTGTTATGATGGTATTCTTGTTTCTAAAGATGGTATTGATGACATCGATGACACTTTAAATAAAATTGAATTATATATTTATGATATGTTGGATATTAAAGTCTCATTAAGTGAAAAAATTATGAATAAAGGAATAGTTGATAAGTTAAATGAAATAAATGATGTTGTTGATAATGAAACTACTGATTTTGACTATACGGATACTGATTATTTTATTGCAAGTCTTGATGAAAAAATTGACTACAATGATTTCTATAGTTATGATATTTGTGTTGGTAATGTTGTTCTATTGGAAATGATTCGAAAACTTTTTTATAATACTATTATTGAATTTCGTAATGGTGGTAAAAATCCTTGTTATATTACTATTAAAAAAGATGGTGATAATTATATTAGAACTCATGATGTAAATTTTAAAGGTTTGCAAGTTTTATTAACTAAAAAAATTTTACTAAAATACCCGGAAGCTATTGAATTTGGTATTGAACAAAAGAAACCTACTAAATTTGTTTCTGTTAGTCTATTTAGTATATTGTGTTCTATGACTACAACTAATAAATTACAATGGGTTGATACTGTTTCTTTTGAACCTTATTTTTTAGAAAAAGTTGTCGACAATAAATTAAATTTATTCGAGGGTTTTGATTTATTAAAAAAAAATAGATTTATGGATTATGAGTTTGAACAGTTAAAAGAATATTTTGAAAATACCAAAGTTTACAATCATATAAGTAAATATTTATGTGATGATGACGAGGTTTTATACAATTATTTATTAGATGTTATTGCTCATATGATCCAAAAACCTAATGAAAAGTTAGACCAATGTATTCTTATTTGTTCTGAACAAGGTAATTTCAAAGATGGTCTTTATCAATTTGTGAAAAATTTATTGAATACCGACGAAAAATACAGTATTGTTTATAACAACATTGATGATTTCTTAAAATCTTTTAATAGAGAACAAGAGGGTAAGTTATTTATTGCTATTAATGAAATTTCTGAGGGTAGTGGTGATTCTACTGCTTTCAAAAGACATAACGAAATTAAAGGTCGTATTACTACTCAGAAAATAAGAGTTGAAAAAAAAGGAGTTGATTCTTATTGGGTTAAAGACTATTCAAGAGTTATAGCATTTTCTAATCATGAAAAAACTATGTTAGTCGAGAATAGTGATAGACGATTTGTTTTTATTAAGTCAAATAATGAAATGTGCGGTAATAGTAGATACTTTAAACCTTTGTTTGAATCTATTGTCAATAGAGATTTCTTAAAAAAAGCATTTGCATACTTTTCTAAAAGAAATATCGAACACTTTGATACTCATAGTGGTCCTGATAGTAAGTTCAAAAAAGAACAAAAACTTAGTTGTCTGAGTTCATCTATTCAATTTCTTAAAGATTTATGGACTGCTTTTGACATTGATGATAAATTTAGAATTCATACTAGTGATTTCTATAATTTATACAAGTGTTATTGTAATGACTATGGTATTAAAATAATTGTCAAAAGAATGACTTTTATTGATAATTTAAAAAAGATTGGACTATATCAATTATCTACTGATGATGATAGTATACATAAATTTAAATACAAAAAAACCGAGATTGATACTAATAACCAAAATGAAAGAGGATATTTTGAAAAAACAAAACTTGGTAATTTATTATTTACTAAATGTAATGTTCATGAGTTCTACAAAAGTTATATGGTTGGTTGTGAAATTGATAAGGAATTCGTTAAAAGTGCTCTTGAAAAACATTTAAGAATTGATGACATTGAGATGTAAAAAAAAAAAAATTGAATTATTATTTTAAAATTTAATACAGATTTTAAAATGACAATGGAAATAGATGATAAAGATTTAAGATATTCAAAATATACTGAAATTAAAAATGAACATCATATTGATACTATGAGTCTCTGTGGAAAATATAAACGTAAAGGTATTATTTATTATGATCCAAGCTACATAAAATATGAAAAATATCATTGTATAGATGAATACGTTAAATATATTAAACAATTTTGTATAAAATCAAAATTTTATAGTAGTCAGTCTTTTTACGGTGATTTTTGGTTGTGTAATAAGGATTTTTTTGAGGAATATAATGCTCTTGATGGTTATTTTTATATTGCAATGATATACCTTGGTTATGAATTTAAAAAAATTAAAGATGGTAAATATCATTTTTTAGTTTTTAAAGCAAAATCTCATGGAGGTATTCCTATTACAAGTTCAGAACTCTTTTAAACAGAAAACTTCAATATTTACAATTTAAAAAATGACTTTTTTAAATTTTTTTTAAAATCCGGATTTGGACAAAATCATTATTTTTTTTAAGGTGAATTACAGGGACATATCTAAAGAATCCATAAAATCCTTATATTTTTTAAGAATCAAAAGCATTTGTAAAAAGTCATACAAATATTTTGTTGTGTTGCAAATTTTTTGTAATGCATGACTGCGTTGGGTATGACTAGGGACTTTACAACGATACAATGATATACCTTACTTATTCCTACTGCACTATAGAAACTACTATATGGATACTATATATGGATATACTTATTACTATTATTATTACTATATATATTATATCCATTAATAGTATCCATATAGTAGTTTCTATAGTGCATAGGAATCAGTAGTAGTATATCATTGTAATGTCCCAAGTATTCCTAGCAACCCTACAACATCGTGAGTTATGCATTAACATTTGCAACGCAACAAAATATTTGTATGACTTTTTACAAATGCTTTTGATTCTTTAAAAATATATAGATTTTGTGGATATTCTAGATATGTCCCTGTAATTCACCTTAAAAAAAATAACGATTTCATCCAAATCCGGATTTTAAAAAAATGTTTTTTTGTTAATTTTTAAATGGTTAGAAATTGAAGTTTTGACTTTATTTTTTTTTTTGAAGATTCCTGTAAAGAAAAAAAATCGATTTTTAAAATCGACTTTCTAACAAAAAATCAGATAAACAATAATGCAGTGCAAGTCTATTATTTCTAACTTTGAAAAGAACGTTCGACTGTCTAAAGATGATATATGTATTTTTTATCATGAAAATCTTGAATGCTTTGGTTTAATGAATCAAAGCGAGATGCAAGAACAAATGAGACGTTGGAAAGAATTACTAAAGATGGGAAGAATTTACATACTAGAGGAAAACTGTATTACAGCAACAATAAAAGGAGTAGAATATTTCTTACTTGTAATACAAGGTTCTGACATTAGTATGTCTCCATGTTCAATGTTGTTTGATGATTTGTTTTTAGTCGACGGATTAATCTATATGTTTAGAACTAAAAAAACAAGAGATACAGTTTTTAAATGGTTGGAAAAATTCTGTCAGACCAAATGGTTGAATGAAAAACAAGAGTGTTTGATTTGTATGGACGAACAAACTACTTTTATTACAAAATGTTGTAAGAAATCATTATGTGATAATTGTCTAAAAGATAAAAAAAATATATCATGTCCTTTTTGTAGAAAAGAATATTAAGTATTATACCTTAAAAACAAATAAAACATGTATTTTTAAACCTGTAAATAGGTTTAAAAATAAAGTAATCACCAAAGAATAAACCATGAAAAGTATCCAGGTGTTCCTTTTTTCTTATCCTCACCTGAATGTCTTATTCGGTATAGTCGTCGTCGTTCATTAGCATAACTAAGTCCATGCTTTTTAATATAAGTAGCATAATCACCGTATCTACTATCACCAATGGAAGCAATAAAATTATCATCTTTGTCATAGACATCTATTTTCTTATGTTTCTTATTAGAGGGTCTTATTTTTACTCCTAACTTTCTCGCTTGCTCATAAGCGTAAGGCAAGATTTGATACATTTATTATAACACAAAAAAATAAATATAAAAAAATCTTATTTTATTATATAAAATGAAACAAATAGCGAAAAAAATCAATGACAACGATGAAAGCATCGTTATTAACTTAATAAATCCCAATCCCCCAGAAAAAAAAAAGAAAACCAAGATAAAATATGAGAAAAATGAGCAAGGTCAAAAAATCACCAAAAAAGGAGAAATACATAAGGCAATAGGGAGAGATATGAGTAAAGCACAAGAGGGTTTAAAAAAATGGCGTGAACAACAAAAAAAATTGAAAGAGGAGGAAAAAGGAAAAACACATATAATTAATGATGATGATGAAAGTGATTCAGATATTGAATATGAGATAGATGACATTGAGGTAAAGAAACCTGAAGCGAAAGTCATTGAAAAGGAAATAGTTAAAGAAATAGAAAAGGAGGTCATTAAAGAGGTTCCAATTGAGATTATAAAACCAGATTTGAATGTAGTCAAAGAGAATGAGGAACTAAAGCAAAAGAATAAGAAACTTGAGGACTCGTTTAATTTCAACCAGCACTTAAACCGTATTTCTAGTATGAGTAGACAGACAAATCTAAAATTTTAAATTTTTATATTAATTATTAATATAAAATGCCCCCAAAACTAAAATTCGTGTGCAGTGATAGAAAATTAAAGCAAGGTGAGATTCGAGATAGAGGTAGTAATTGTTTCAAGAAAGGAATTCGCGCCGGATTTGTCGCCGGATTACAAAAATGTCTTAAGAAACAAATTAAAATAAATCCAATTCTCCAAGAATTAAAAACAAATCCTCCAGTATTAAAAAAAGTTGTTCCTAGTAATAATAATATTCCATCACTAGCTACTCTCATAGAAAATAGAACTAATAAAGCGACCCGAAAGATTCGTGATTTTCTAACAACTCTCCCTATTCGAAATAAAGAATATCAATTGAGTACTAAAAAGAAAAAAGCAATGTCAACAGATGGATTAAAAACGTATCTAATTGCAACTGGAGAGTATAAAAGATAATGAAATATATAAATATACTTATTATAATAAATATGATTAGTGAAAAGAAAATTAATAATGTGTCAATCAAACCATTAATCACTACTACAGGTATAGACCCCAAAAAGATAAAAGGAGGTAATCTTATTCCGTCAGTTTATGGGGTTACTTTTCTGTGTGCAAAACGTAAATCAGGAAAGACAAGCACTCTTGCAGAGATATTACAAAAGACGTCAGATAAGAAAACAACTTTCTGGATCTTTTGTCCTACTCATAAAGTTGATTCGTCATGGACAGCATTAATAAAAATTTTAGAGGACAAGGGGAACTGTGTAAATGTATTTGATTCAATCATGGATGGTAAGACAAATAATTTAGATATTATAATGAATGACTTATCTAATCCAGAAATGGAGGAAGAAGAAAGTAAAGAACAAGTAAAACCACAATGTAAATTAAAATTTGATAATGAGGAAGAGGAAAAAAAGAAAAAAGAATACAAACCAAAGAAACTTGCTCCAGAACATACTTTTGTATTTGATGACATCTCACATGAATTAAAAAATCCATCCGTTGCATCTCTTTTAAAGAAATCAAGACATTTTAAAGCATCAGTATATTTAAGTTTCCAATATCCCATGGACTTAACCCCACAATGTTGGAAACAATGTGAGTTCTGTTTATGTTTCAAAAGTTTTTCAAGAGATAAACTCGAACATATACATAAACATATGGACTTGACCTGTGAATTAGATGACTTTTACAATATATATGATTATGTATTTAAAGACCCAAATGAGAAATGGAATTTTCTCTATATAGATGTGCGCGACCAATTGTATAGAAAAAACTTTAATAAAAAATTGAATATAGAATAAAGATGCCGTTAATTATAAAAAAAGTAAAATCAGGTTTCAAAGTATGTGAACAAACAGACCCTAAGACATGTTATAGTAAAATACCTTTGACAAAGAAAAGAGCAAGTAAACAAGAACTCGCGATAAGATTGTCAAATTTACGAAAACAAGGACGTATACCTCCAAGAAAGTAAATTATATTATATAAGAAAACTTTTATATAATAAACATGTCAATTTATGATAGTAGTTCATCTCACCCACAAGTGGTAAGTTTCAATAGTAAAGACCGACAAAGTGGTTCAAATTCAAATTTTGTATCAGCACCTGTAGATATAGGAATAAATAGATTTAATGCAGTATGTTTATTATGTGCATCAATTCCCAAGTCTTATTACAATGTTCCGTCAGGATACAATACATTCACACTGACAGAAAAAGCAGTTTCTACAACAATAACAATAGCAGTAGGGTCATATAATAAGATCAACCTCGCGAGTGTTTTATCTACATTATTAACAGCAGGATCTACGACTCTAGGTAATAATTGGACTTACGTAGTTTCAAATCCAAGTCCAACAGTAGCAGATACATTTAAATTCACTTTTACAGTTAGTGGTAATGGGGCATTTCAACCAACAATAACAATGACATCTATAAGTCCATTTAGACAACTTGGTTTTGAACAAAGCACTTCATATCCATTTATAGCGAATGTTTTAGTATCGGTGAACGCAATTAATCTTGCTTATGTTCTAAGAATGTTTATTAAAAGTAATATATGTAATGATTCAACTGATGGAGTTCTTGATGAAATACTAAGTGTAGGTTCATTTGCACCACAGAGTGTTATATTTTATCAACAATTTAATATAGATGTAAATACAAGAGTGTTTAATTCAAATAACCCAAATAGTTGGAATTTCAATATAGTAGACTCATTTGGTCAAGAAATCGATTTTAATGGAATTCCATGGGCATTTACTCTAGTATTCTATCAAAGGAACGATACGCATGAATTACATAAGAATGAATTAATGATTACTAATGAACAGCGATTGTTTCAAATAGAACAAACACAGCGAAAATTAATTGAATCAGTAAAGAAAGATGCAACAACATCATCACAAGAGTCAAAAACAACACCACAACAAGAGTCTGAACTTTCAGGAACATCAGAATTACAACCAATATACCCAGTTAAAACAAATTATATAATTCCAGAGTTAGTAAATCCAATAGACCATATTTCTACTCTAAATCTTTAAAACATTCTCTCCACTTAGATGAAAAATAAGTATTACATAACTCCTCTCCTTTTTTAATATCTCTAAGAGCAACAATAACCATAGTATCATTAATTAAATCACCAACTTTTTTAATGTTAGGAATATCACTATGATTATACCAAGGAATACAGCCAGATGCTCCAGCCCAGACAGTTCTATCATCAGACCAAGTAAATAAATGTGGATTCTCATGACCATTAACATTTTTTAATCTATACATTAAACCAAATTCTATAATTTCATCTTTCTTAAAATCACGACGTGCGAAAACACCATAACCAAATTTACAAATACCAATATATACATTAGAACAATCTATTCCACCGAAACCATCAACTTTGAAATTATCTTGAGACATTTTATTATTGCTCATATTCTTTTAATTCATAAATTCTTTTACTCCAATCACCATAACATCTTTCTAAATAAAGAAATGGATTAATAGCTCCATATAAAACTAAGTCAGAATACATATAATCTTTTTTAAGAGGGAATAAATTATTTTCAAGAAATCTAAATTTAGAATACATATGTCTTGTAGCTCTATCTTTAATAGAAATGATTCCATTAAAATTATGATAAACAATAATATCAAGGCAAGGACTGACGATATTATTTTCATCCTCTGTATGTTGTAAACCACAGACTGCAGATAAAATTTTTAGAAATCCAACATTTGATTCTGCTACAACATAATTAAATTCTTTTTTTAAAATTGGTTCACATATATTTCTAAATTTATTATAATCATCTTGCAACATTCCTAAATCAGCATCATTGTCATAAGGAATTTGACCTTTCTCACGAACACAACCTAATAGAGTACCTCCATCTATCCAATATTGAATATTATGTTCATGACATAAATCAGTAGTTCTTTTTAAGAGTAAATAAAGTTCATTAAGATACATTTCAGGTAGATTATAATCATTACAATCTTTTGGTATTTCCATTTTTATTATAATATATAATAAAAATTAATCTATATATTCTTATTGCACCATTACTCCATTGGCGCTCAAAGTCATAGTTTTTTGTCCCGCGATCACATTTACCCAAGTAGCAGTGCTTGCAGTAGAAAGAGTTGCTTGTAATTGGAATACAGAGTTTTGAGAACCAACATCAAGTCCATCAACTAAAGATTGGTCAACCTCACACAATGGTTTAGTTCCAACGAAACTATCGATATGAACCCAGTTTCCATAAATGTATTCACCAGATGTTTGAATAACAGATCTACGAAGAAATTCTTTATTGGCGAGACTATAATCCTGACCTTTAGAGCAATCGTACCCAGGAGGATATGAGATAGCGATTCCGTTCAAAAACGTATTATACAGGGTCAAATCCTCCCTAGGATGATAATTATTTCTAGAGATATAAGCAGAAGCTGCAGTAGTACCACCTTGATTTGGAGTAAAAGGAGAACTAGCAATAAACAGAATTCTATTTCCGTATGCCTTTGTCAACTGGAGTTGGTATGAATGACTAGTGCTATTAGCTAAACTTTGTCTAATACAAGTTGGGTAAGCCAAAGGCAGAGTGACACCTTGTTTCATAACTTTATCTATTACTTGACTTACTACGGCTAGGTTTCCCTCGTTAGCAAGTGATAAATTTATATTAGCAATAGAACCAGCAGCGGATGTTTGAGTAGCAGCGCTAGGATCAGTTGCACTGTTAGAAACTATCAAAAATTGATCCACAGCGTTAAAATAGATCTGGACGACCAAATTACTTGGGGAATATAGGACAGAGTTCGTAGATAGAAAAGAAAACTTGAATGCACTGAATGGAATAGAAACATCCAGAACAGCAGCACCAGCCGCAGCTAAATACCATTCTCTTTTACCAGTGTAAGGATTATATGTAGCCATAGATGTTCCAGCACTATTAAGATTAGTAGCAGAATTAACACGACCTAAATCTTCAACTGGAAAAGGAGTACTAGCAGCTGAATTAGCACCAGGAATTGCTAAGTCCATAGCTTTAGTCAAAAAATCCTCAACATCAGTAGCAGTTGGAATTATAAGTTGAGCATATTTTTCAAAATTACTACAGTCCATGAGTAGACTATTGGTTGCACTATCATAAACAGTGATTCTACCAATAGCACAAGCAGTATTACCATTAAAAAAGTTAAACTTAGTTCCAGATGTAGTTAAGTTAATTTGGAAATTAAGTTTACTCTTAGCAGGGTTCCAACAACTGGGACTTATTACAAACTCAACAGGACCAGACAGAGATGAACCTAAAGTTACGCTTGAGGAACCTTGAGGAGAGATATTACGATAAATCACAGTGCTATGATTATTAACAGTAGGAGAATATACTAGTTCTTCGGAAATTTTTTCGGACATATTTATTATCGAAAGGATAATTTTTTTTTAATTTTTTTAATAAATTTAAATTTTTTTTTTTAAATTATTTCGTCGGCACTATTGAATTCAATTATAAATCCGACTTTATCAGTACC
>Ga0214919_10010786_pt1 | contig 11503 bp, 11 predicted proteins | sample LL1503_MetaG_FD_177994 | JGI IMG/M metagenome (GOLD analysis project Ga0214919, IMG submission 177994) | Freshwater microbial communities from Lake Lanier, Atlanta, Georgia, United States - LL-1503 | ecosystem: Environmental > Aquatic > Freshwater > Lake | place: USA: Georgia | collected...
CGTTTTGCAAAGCCGTATCTTTAGATTTGATAGCTGCTTACAACAATTTTCCCAAACTAATATTTGGCTCAACTGAATAACCAAGAGATTTATAGAAAGCGGCAGTCGCTTCATTTGTAGAAAGTCGTCATTTATACTCACTGCGCACAAATCGTTAAGCTAGGTTTGGTTTCTTTGTGTTAACCGTGCTGTCTGCTTATAGCGGTCATCAAGTGTCGTATTACACAACACTTGGTGGGTATAAATTCTTCAATCGTCCATTAACGAGACGATGAAGAAACAAAGGCGCTGGTTGCGCCTTTGTCCATTTAAAAGAATTTACAAAGCAAAGCCTTGATCATTTGCAACTGAAATTTTGTGCATCCTCTACAGAGCCGCTGCCTTTGTAGGTTGCAACGCTAGGATATGCACACAGAGGGCGTGTGCGTGTGGGTGACCAACTGCCTGGCAACTCCGAGTTCACACCACCTGGATTGCCTGCGCCGCGCGCATTTGCTACAACCGCTTGAGGCGCAACGCCTTGCTCAACCCATTGAACCAGAGGCGTTAATAAATCAAATTGGTCAGTTGCCAATCCTGCGCTGCAGTGGTTCATGCCAGGGACTGGAAAGTAACGTGCAAAGTCTGAACCTGGATTAACCTTATCTTGGTTCAGGCGCTCCATCCATTGACGTGTGTCGTCAGCTGAGAAAATGGCATCGCTGACACCGTGGTACAACACCATCTTTGCGCCTCTAGCTCGTAAAGCACCCATGTTGCTGGGCTTGCTTTCTTGGGGTGGTGTCATCAAAGACCAACCCGATTCTCGGTACATGTCATTAGTAGCGCTGAACATTGCCAAACGCTCAGTGATATTTTCTTGAAGCGGATTTAGTGGCTTAGGTGGCACACTGAAAATAGTGCTGATGGCCAATGGATCTCGGATCAAGGAATCAATGAATTTCCAAGTCCCCCAATTGGCGCCCGCTACACCTGTGTCATAGGGGAAGTTGGCATATATGCGCTGATCAGAGCTGGTTTTTGCGCCATCAAATACATCAGCGATGACGTTCTTTTGAGATTCAGTTAAGCAAGTTCCATTGCGTGTGCCCGTGCAAGTTGCAACGTCTTTCTTGATATCAAATATAGCCTGACAAGCTTGCGTTGCTTGAACCATCCCATCTGCTACACCATCTAAAGCATCGCACTTGTTGGCGATTGCACCCGCAACTAATGATCTCTCTTGTGCGGTGAAAGCACTGGCCAAATCAGGCAGCGTGCCGTTGGGATTCATGGGATTTTTGACGGTGGCGCCGGGCGTTGCAATGGTTGCCCATTTTTGGGCGCCCCAAATTTGGGCTAATGCGGCATAGGGCAATCTGTAGCCAGGGGCACCGACCAAATAGCCATCGTATTGATCGCCCAATCGAGCAGCCGCTACCATGGCATGTCTGCCGCCATTAGAGCAGCCACCAATGTAAGAGCGGTCGGGGCCTTTGCCATAGGCACCCTGAATAAGTTGCTTGGCCATGGGTGTGAGTTTTTCAACCGCTTGATAGCCATAGTCCAAACGTGCTTGTGGCTCTGAGCCAAAGTAAGGTGTTTGAGGACCAGAGTGGCCCGCATCCGAACTGATCACGGCAAAGCCTTGTGTCAAAGCGCCCGTAACAGGGCCACCGCCTAAAGCTCCTAAAGCTGGCACCACATTGCCGTCGAGGCCGCCATTGCCTTGGTAAAAAAATCGCCCATTCCATGCCACTGGCAAACGCATTTCAAAGCCAATGGCGTAATCACGGCCATCAGAACCCTTGCGCTCGTGCATGCGGCCTTTGATCAGGCAGTGCTCTGGCACTGCGTTGTTGCCCAGCTTGAGTACCCCAGAATCAACCAAAGAGGAAGATTCAATTTTGGTATGCGCCAATTTGAGTTGGTCCACCAAAGCCGCACAGTTTGCAAGACTAGCGCCATTGGCAGCTTTAAGAATTGGCACAGAACTGTGCTGAAGTGTGCTGCAAGCCACCAATGCAACAGCTGTAGAGATCAAACCAAGTCCCAGGGCGCCTCTTTTAAGTTCAAACTGGTTCATTGTGTGCCTTAAATTTTTGATGAAATGATTGTGATAGAACTGCTCAATACAGTTACTAGATATAACTAAATTTACACGAATTATGATTTCATTTGGCTAGGGTTTACACCTGCTAACTGTGTAAGCTAAAGCAATGCGATTGATTCAATGGCATGTGAATCAAAAGCTGCAAAAGAACTTTTGCATAAAGTTTGAGGTTTCGATGGCTGCTGGGGGCAGCGTTGAACTGAATCTTCGTCGCTGATTTTTGGGTATTCTCTGCAATTCATCCAAATACATTCATCTGGGAGATCTACATGGTTGCGGAGCAAAAGTTAAAAGGACCTGCCTCTTACTTTCCTTCCATTGAAAAAAAATACGGACAGCCAATTGATCATTGGATCAAGCTTGTTCAAAAACAAAAAGGCATGAAGCACATGGAAGTTGTAAATTGGCTGAAGACTGAGCATGGTCTTGGGCACGGACACGCCAATGCAATTGTGGCTTATTGCTTTGCGCAAAAGTCAGAATGACATCAGTGGGGCTGGCTCAAAGGCTTTGTGGGCACTGACTGTTAGAAAGCTAACCCAACCAAGGACGCATCATGATTGAACGCAAAGTAGCCATCATCACTGGTTCTGGCACCGGCGTCGGTGCAGCGACCGCACTTCTTCTTTCCAAACAAGGCTACAACGTCTTGATCAACTACTCACGCAGTGAGACCGAGGCCCAAGTATCTCAGGCGGACTGCCAAGCCGCAGGCGCTGATACCTTGTTGATGCAAGGCGATGTCGCTCAAGATGCCGACTGCAAGGCTTTGACACAAGCCGCCTTCGATAAATGGGGTCGCATTGATGCACTTGTAAACAATGCTGGGATCAGCACCTTTACCGGTGCCGCTAACTGGGATGTTCTGGACATGGACACCTTTTCACGCATTTACGCGGTGAACACGGTAGGGGCTTTTCAGATGGTGCGGGCTTGTACACCACACCTCAAAATACAAAAAGGTTCTGTTGTCAACGTGTCCTCGATCGCCGGCTCTCTGGGCATAGGTTCTTCGGTGCCGTATATCGCGTCCAAAGGTGCATTAAATTCAATGACACTCTACCTCGCAAGAGCATTAGCGCCAGACATTAGAGTAAACGCGGTTTGCCCTGGCTTAATTACATCGCGCTGGTTTGTCGATGGATTGGGTCAAGATGGCTTCGAAAAAGTCAAAGCCATGGCCGAGTCCATCGCGCCCTTGGAACGTGCCAGTTCACCCGAAGATGTGGCCGAAGCCATCGTTTGGCTGACCACAGGCGCTCGCAGTGTGACCGGTGAACTGTTATTGCTTGACGGCGGTATTCACTTGGGTAGCTCCAAAGCTCAAGTACCCAGTAAACCCGCGTGAGCAAGCTCACTCCGCTCTGACGCAGTTCCTGCCACTGCCTGCAGGTGAAAACTAACAATATGTTTGCTGACATCAATTAAGTCTGCTGTTACGCACAAATCGTTGAGTCAGGTTTGGTTTATGCGGGTGAACCGTGCTATCGGCTACTAATGGTCATCAGGTGTCGTTTTCACGACGGTTGATGACGCCTTGAGCACAGACAAATATTGAGTCAATTTTCCAGCAGCGAATAAACCATCTGCCTTAACAAACGGTGGTGCTCAATTAATTTATTTGGCTGTTGCGTCAATAAAATCAAAATTAGCTTCTCTTTAGGATCAATTATAAAACTGGTACCCCAAATTCCCATCCATGTTAAATCGCCAACAGAGCCTGGCAATGGGTTCCTGCCGGCTTCCAAGCGAACTTGGAAACCCAAACCAAATCCTGTACCAAAGTGACTGGGCGAGGGCATTGCTGCGCCCCAGTCGTAAAGAGTAGATGCTGGAAAATGTGTTTGATCTGGCAAATGATTGGAAACCATCAGTTCCAAACTCTTCCGAGAAAGAATTTTCTTTCCGTATAACTCACCACCATTCAAAATCATTTGACAAAATTTGGCGTAGTCCATTGCGGTTGACGTCAATCCTCCGCCACCACTTAACTTTTTAGGCTTAACACCTGACGCCAAATTAAGGAATCTTTTGCCAGTCTCGGGATTAATTTGTGATTCCGCAACGCGATGCAACTTTTGGGGATCGAAGCCAAACTGCGTATCAATCATCTGCAGGGGCTCAAATATATTTTTCTGAAGAATGTGATCCAGCGGTTCTCCTGCGATTACTTCTAAAATCCTCCCAAGAACATCAGTAGAAAGTCCGTACTCCCAAGTCGTGCCGGGTTGGTGCTTCAAGGGTAAAGTTGCTAACTTCTTCACTTGTTCTTCTAAGGTCTGATCCAGATTCATAATTTGGTTAGATTCATACAGTTGGTCAACCAAGGCTGTTTTCGCCCAACCGTATGTCAAACCAGAGGTGTGTCGCATCAAGTCCTGAATGGTCATCTTTTTAGACGGTGGCACCAAACTTAATTCTTTTTCACCTGACAGATTAGTTGTTTCCACGCCTACCTGAATGTTTGCAAACTCTGGAAGGAATTTTGAAACTGGATCTTCAAGGGAGAGCTTGCCTTGTTCCATCAAATGCAAAGCACAAATACTGACGATTGGCTTTGTCATTGAAGCAATTCGAAAGATCGAGTCTTTCTGCATGTCGGACTGCTCAATACTGTCTCTAAAACCGATAGGCTCGTGAATGACCACTTTGTGATTGCGCACTACCATTAAGACGGCGCCAGGCAACTCCCCCTGCGTAACTCTGAGTTTGAGTTCATTGACAAGCAAATTTGATTTCTCAGAAGAGACTCCAACCTCTTCAGGCGATGCATAGGTCAAGTTTTGTTCTTGGCTTGATATTGGCATAAATGCAAATTGATATGTCTCAATTAAAAAACAATGAAAGTTAACTTAAGGTTTTAAGTTGCTTTGTTATAAACACAGAGGGATAAAAAATAATTTCTTTTTAGCTTTTATGTCCGGCAGATCTAAATAGCTCAAAACGCTCATTCAGACCTTTTAGCTCGAACTCGCCAAGTGATTCAAAGACCATTTGGCTCCCTCCGGTCAAGTCTTTAAGCGTTCTGGTCATCAAAACCTCGCCAGCGCTGGCTTGGTCCATCACACGTGATGCAATGTTGACAGCAATGCCGGTGATGTCTTGCCCTCTGGTGACCACTTCACCTACATGTAAGCCTGCACGTATAGGTAAATTGACTTTGTCCAATGCTTCTATCAAGTTAAGGGTACATTGCAAAGCACGAACAGGGCCATCAAAAATAGCAAATATGCCATCACCTGTGTTTTTAACAATACGTCCTTTGTATGACGCCACCAATGGACCTACGATGGCATCATGTTCATCTAACACTTTGCGCCAAGTTTCATCACCCATCGTGAACAATTTTTCTGTCGATCCAACAATGTCTGTGAATAACGCTGTCGATAGTTTGCGGTCCACCTCTAGCAACTCACTTTCAAAATTGGCTTGGGCAAATTTAACAATGGCATCCAGTACGATGTCTGTGTCTTCAAATTGAGGTAGGTGCGAGCTTGTGGGTAGCTCAAGATAGGTTGCATTCTCGATGTGGTCAGCAATGTAGCGACCGTTACCTCTGCGCACTAATTGATCGTGACGTCTTTGAATGATTAACGTATCTTGTTTCACATTCGGCAAAATGGGGCGTACGTCGATCAGCGAATTTGCCGCCATAAACTTTTTAACGCCAGAGGGAGAACTTGCCATGCGCTCCATTTTGGCAAGCATTGATTGAGTTTCTGGATTGAATCCGCCCTTGGGTCCTGCTTGGGCAGCAAAGTAACCTTTGCCCCAATTGCTTACTACGTTTTCAATGGCTTTGTCCATGTACTTGATGTGTGCCATGTGAGGGTAATCGTCAGTGCCCCAAAATTTAGCCATGGCACCAAACAAGATCAGTCGCTTAACTTTCCGCGGGTAAGTGGCAGCAAACAAAATGCTAACGGGCCCTCCTTCTGAAAGAGCAAAAATGGTGGCACTTTCAGAACCAGCGGCTTGCATCACTGCCTTTAAATCATCAATTCTTTCTTCAAGGGTTGTGGCGCCTTCAATGCGATCAGACATTCCTTGACCTCGCTTGTCAAAAATGATTACACGAAAATGCTGCCCCAAGGCTATTAAAAAATTTGCAGAGTTTGGTTCTTCCCAATTGGTTTCTAAATGCGAAACGATGCCAGGTACGTACAAAAGGTCTTGTTGACCTCTTCCAAAAACTTGAAATGCAACACTCACTTCACCAGACATGACGTATTGGGTTTCGGGTCTTTCATTGAGTTGCATTTTTCGGCTTATGTAAGTAAACAGCAGTGAGTAGTTTGCCACTTATCAGTCTAAGTTGACAAGCCTAAAAGCTGCGACCTAATTCAAGAGGTTAAACCATCATGGTTATGGCTTGGATTTTTTGAACTTTTGAATAAAGTATCGGGTCCTCAAAGAGGTTAGCCATTTTCACCCTTTGCACACAAATCGATGACTCAGGTTTGGTTTTGGCGGGTGAACCGTGCTACCGGCTTCTCGTGGTCTTCAAGTGTCGTTTTAAGGACGGTTGGTGGTCAAGAAAATCAGCCAAGCACAGGTCTTAATTCGACCCTGCGATGACACGCCTTTGACCCTTCATAAGCCAGTCTTTTTGCTGCTTCATAGTTGTTCGCTTGAATTAGCCAAAATCCACTGTAATTTTCTTGGGTATCGAAAAGAGGCTTGCCAGTTGCCAACTTGCTGTCGTTTCGGTTATCGATCACATTGGCATGGACTGGGGCTGCTAAGCCGCCTGCAAAAATCCATTGCCCCTTCGCCCTCAAAGAATCATTGAAGGCATCGATGGCAAGCATTTCTTGAGGTGTGCCCGATCCAGACAAATCGTCTATGACGAAGATGATGAATTTTTTCAACATGGCGTTTCTGTTTAGAGCTGTTTGGTTTAAGCGAGTGAGCAGTGCTCGTGGCTTTTGCTGGTGATCAAGTGTGGATTTACACGGCGGTTGGCGTCATCAAGCTTTCAATTGTCAGTTGAATGAGTTAGCGGAACAGCAGGGGTTCCGTCTGCGTTGATCCTGTGTTTGGCATAAACAACATGATCTTTAGGATAAGTTATCCAAGAAAAAGCCTCGTCAACAAACATGTGTGTTTTCACGTCAACCAAAGAAGGATCGTCAAGTGTGCCAATCATCATGACTCTGCCTTCTGGGAATCTTTCGGTTGTCAGGGACAGAGTGGTTCCACAGCTTGGACAAAAATGTTTAAACAGCTTTCTGCCATGCTCCTCACTTGTGTATGTGTATGTTTTTGGCGAGTCGCCAGAAAAGATGACGCTTTCATCTAGATAGGATAATCCGGAGCGATGAGCAGTACCGGTATCCCTTTGGCAGAATCTGCAGTGGCAGGCATATGTCGCTCTTGGCTCAGTCAGTAATTCATAGCGAATATTTCCGCAAAGACAACCGCCCTTTAATGTCGACATGTAGCACCTCCTGTATTTCGGTTTTGCAAAGGTTTTTAAAATATAACTTAATTTTCGCTTTGATAATTTATTAACGCAAGAATTGCCAGTCCAAACCATGACGCCTTCAGATAGAAAGTGAATTTTTCCAACATGAGCAAACCACCTGAAAATCTTCAGCCCGAAAACTGGCATCGATATTTCGCTATCAACGCCAACAATGCTGCCTGGAACATGTCTGAATCACTAGAGGATGTGCTGAACCATACGGAACTTTTAGATGCGGCACATGCATCAGCTTGGCATTGGCGGGTTGCTGGTACAACGATCAACCAAATGCGAAGCACCATGTTGTTGGCGCTCATTCATGCACGAATGAACATGGGTTCTACCGCTTGGCGTTATGCGGAACTCATGAAAAATTACTTTACACAAAACAGTGAAACGCCGGCGTGGGAGTTGGCATTCGCATATGCTATTCATGCATGGGCTGCATTGGCGTTTGGAAAACTAGACGAGTACAAAGACTCCTATCACAAAGCAACTACAGTTTTAGAATCCATCAAAGACCCTGAAGATCTTGCTGTAGTCCTTAAAACTTTCAATTTGATTCCAAAGCTCTGATGCTGAATTCTGTATGACCAAATACTTAATGTCATGCACTACCTGTCGCATTAAAGTGATGGGAAAAAATCCATTATTTTGAATAGTTGTAAATGTAGATACTTTGCTTTTCTTGAGTTTTAGCCAACACGTTCACTTACAGATTCTCAGAATTTTGGAATAAAGTTTCTGACTTGAGTTTGTATTAGCTTATATCGTTTCAGGCTGTGCGAATAAATCCTTGCCTCAGGATTGGTTGCAGCGGGGGATCCTTGCAACTGGCTTGAACTGCTATCAAGAATCGTTCTAAACTACGCTTGGTATGTGTGGAGTGGCCCTTTTCAGGGGGCGAACTCGATTGAGTAGATCTGAGAAGTCCCCAATTTCATGGACTTAGATTAGTCTTATTCACAAATCTTGACAAAACCATCAAGAATGTGAACCATAGAGTTTTCAAACCGCAACTTTGACTCGTCGCAGTTGTGGGAAAACGATAAATCCAAGGATTTTCTATGAAACTGACACATCAACTTTCTTTCGGTCTGGGCCTTATGCTTGCCGCTGGACTGAGCATGAACGCGCTTGCCCAAAATCAGAGCGTTCCTATGCACCCCATGCATCCCATGCCGCCAGGGGCAATGTTCATGCAGGGCATGATCCCGCCTCAAATGGCTGAGCAACATATGGCTCAAAAACAGAGCCGACGCGCAGAGCACCGCGCAAAACGTTTACAAGAGTTGAAGGTTTTTCTTCAATTGCAAGACAATCAAGAAGCAGATTGGTCTACTTTTTCTGCTGCGCTACAAAGCCCCATGGCTCGCCCCTCGCCCATGAATCCGGCTGAGATGGAAAAACTCACTACGCCAGAGCGCATCGAAAAAATGATGGCCATGAAAGCGGCGCGTGACGCACAAATCAATTCACGTATGAATGCCGTCAAAACTTTTTATGCCAGATTGAACCCCCAACAACAAAAAGTTTTTGATACGCACGCCAGCAAAGCCATGAAACGACATGGCATGGGCCCGGGGCATCGCGGTTAGAGCTGGACATTAAATCCAAAGATGAAAAAATATCTTTCGTCTTTGGCAATACTATGGCTCATTCAATGCACAAGTACTGCCGCGATTGGACGAGATTTAATTAGCTTACAACGCCAAGATTCAAAGACAGTCTCGGCAATGGCCTACAAGCCCAATGCAAGTGAATGCAAAGGCGTTGCAATTATTTCACATGGCGCAGGTGGTTCTGAAAAAGGCTATACCTATCTTGGCACAGCCATGTCTGACTTTGGCTATCTTGCCGTGGTTGTTGGTCATCAAGAAAGTGGACTTCAAGCTGTGCAAGAGCAGATCAGCGGAAAAACACTCAGTGATGGCTTAGCCAAACTTATTACAGACCCAAACGCTTACCAAGCTAGATTCATGGACATAGCCGTTGCCAAAGAATGGGCTCAAAGTCAGTGCAATTCAAAAGAGGCTGTATTGATTGGACACTCCATGGGCGCAGCAACCGTGATGATGGCGGCAGGCGCACGCAACAAATTAAATATGTCTGAAGTGCCTAAGTTCAAGGCTTATATTGCCATTTCGCCACAAGGTGCTGGATTGATATTTCCTGAAAATGCATGGAGCGATATCAATCAACCGGTGTTGATGCTGACGGGTACTCAAGATAAGGAATTGGGCGGATTATCTTGGGAAACAAGAACCGAGCCATTTAACAACATGAAATCAAGTTGCAAGTGGCTAGGCGTCATTGATGGTGCAACGCACATGAATTTTGCTGGACGAGGCATATCTAAAAAAACGGAGACACTAACTGTGCAGGTCATCCGCGAATTTTTGAACGGCGCTCAAACCAGTGATTGCAAACAATTGATTGAAGTACCTGGGATGAAGATATCTGTTAAGTGATAGAAAGTTGATTTTTAAAACGTAATCGGCAATCATCTTTTTGCCAGTGGGTGCCCTACAAGCATTGCCTCTACAAGTTCTTGCACGGCCAATGCTTCTTGGGCGGTGGCAAGCTTGTGAGCTTGGCCCCTTAGCCAGCGATCTACTTCACTCAGCTGGCGCTGCAATGCGCTGCTGCGAGGGTCTTCTTTCGACCAGTCAAGTGCCTCTTCCCATGCGCTGCCGTTTGAGCGCCAAAGTTGGTAGAACTCTCTGAACTGGTAGCTCATGCGACTACCGCGCACAGTCACTTCTTGTCGATCGGGCTGCATGCCACCGGTGGTGCCCATGACGGTCACAGGAAGGCCTTCTGCTGTTGTAAGCCGAGCCAGCATGTCTAACTCACACAAGGCGGGGTCTTGTGGGTAACGTGGCGAGGCATGCTGCAGGGTTAAACGACCCAGAAAGCGTTCAGCCAAAAACAAGAAATGCGATATGACCTCTCGGGTGTAGCCGCCTTCATGGCGAAAGCGCAACCAATCGGCATCCTTTTGCCATGCGCGGGGCCAGGCGGGGTAATTCACAACAATGTCGATTCCAAGCAAATCGCCTGCTTCTCCAGCATGAATAGAACGCGACAGCTCTTCAAAGCCACGCGAGGCGGCTTGTGTGAAATTCACGACACTGGGCAAACGAGCCTTGGCCAATTGCTTTAAGAGGTCTTGGCTTTGGGCGTTGTCAGTGCCCAATGGCTTTTCCATGAAGACGCCTTGTCCATTGGCCGCAGCCTCTAATGCGTAGGTTTTGCGAGGCCCGGGGGGACAAGCCAGGTACACCACATGCGCTTCGTGCATGGCTGCTTGGGGGCTTTGCGCAATGGGTGCGTTTGGTGAAATGAGGCGTGTTTTGGCAACGGCGTCAGCCGAAGGATCCCAAAGGCCACACACTTCAAAATCAGGGTGGCGCAGAACGTTTTCCAGCATGCGCCGCCCCATGATACCCAGCCCGATGATGGCAAATTTGTGTTTCATATCGCTTTCAGATGAGTGTGGCTTTAACGAAGGCTCTTATTCAGGAGGGAACAAGCTAAGGCATTCTAAATCGTGCCATTTGTGACTTCAGCTGTTTGCCAAAACAAAGCGTTCAAACTAATAGCGAGAAAGCGAATTTAAATATATTATGTTGCTTGAAAAGCTTTTGTAGCTATGAGATTTTTAAACATTCACATTCAACAAGTGGACTTAACAATGAAAAATTCAGCAAGCAAATTTTTAGCGCTGGTCTTGACAATCATTTCCATCAGTTTTCCTTTGTTCGCTCATTCGCAAGCTAATTATCCCGACAAGCCAATACGTCTAATCATTGCGTTTCCAGCGGGAGGTTCAACAGATATCATTGGTCGCATCGTGGCTCAAAAATTAAGTGAGCGCTTAGGTCAGTCGATTGTGGTTGAAAATAGAGGCGGGGCAGGTGGCACGATTGGCAGTGACATTG
>Ga0214919_10010787_pt1 | contig 11503 bp, 10 predicted proteins | sample LL1503_MetaG_FD_177994 | JGI IMG/M metagenome (GOLD analysis project Ga0214919, IMG submission 177994) | Freshwater microbial communities from Lake Lanier, Atlanta, Georgia, United States - LL-1503 | ecosystem: Environmental > Aquatic > Freshwater > Lake | place: USA: Georgia | collected...
AAAGGTCCGCGTACATGAGTTGGCAAAACAACTCGGTATGGAGAGCAAGGTTGTTCTTGCAAAACTCCAAGAAATGGGCGAATTCGTCCGTTCAGCATCATCAACGGTAGAAGCGCCGGTCGTGCGCAAGCTCATTGAGATGTATCCCGATGCCAAACCCGTTGAAGAGAAGAAGCCCGTTAAAAAAGCGGCAGCTAAAAAGAGCGCTGCCAAGAAGAGCGCTGAGGTAAATCCCGAGTTAGCCGCTGAGTTAGCCGCTGAACTCGGCGTCGACCTTGAAGCGCTTAAAGCTGCCCGCGCAGAAGCAATTGCGCCTCCATCGACACCGACTCCAGCTCCAATAGATGTAGAGAAAAATTCTGATTCAACAAATACAGGTGGAGCAGATGTAAAACCTGCGACTCCACGTCCTGGCAATAATCCATTTTCAACTGGTGGAAGTTCAGTTCCACGTCCACCTCGTCCTGGTAACAATCCATTTTCAACAGGTAGCGCAGTTCCGCGTCCACCACAACGACCAACAGGTGCAACTGGTGCACGACCTGGAATGTCAGGACCACGTCCTGGTTCAGTTCGCCCTGGGTTTGCAGCGCGACCAAATACTCCACGTCCTGCAGGTACAGGTGGTCCAAGTAATTTCCCACCACGTACAGGTGGTGCACCTTCTTCTAGTCCTTATCGCTCTAACGGTCCATCAACTGGTGCACCAGCAGCAGGCGGTCCACAACGTCCCGGCGGTGCACCAAATCGCGGACCAGGTCGCGGCGGTGCAGCAGGTGCATTTGGAAAGAATGCAAGTAAGAGCAGCAAGCGCAAACCAAAATCTAGAAAAGCGTTACGCGATGAATTCGACAATATGCAAGCGCCACAATTGGGTGGCGCAGTTATTCCGCACGGAGATGGCAAGACCCAGATCCGTATGCGTCGCGGTTCAACGTTGGCAGATTTCGCCGAAAAGATTGGCGCAGATGCAGCAGCATTAGTTGCCGCGCTCTTCCACTTAGGTGAAATGGTTACTGCAACTCAATCAGTCGATGCAGATACCTTTGAAATTCTCGGCGCACAATTGGGATATGTCATCCAAATTGTTAGCCCAGAAGATGAAGATCGTGAACTTCTACAAGATTTCGATATCGATTTGGCGCAAGAACTTGCCGATCTCGATGCTGATTTACTTGTTGCTCGCCCACCGGTAGTAACGGTTATGGGACACGTTGATCACGGTAAGACTAGTTTGCTCGATGCCATCCGTAAATCAGAGGTTTTAAAGACTGAAGCCGGCGGCATCACTCAGCACATCGGCGCTTACCAAATTCACCACGATCACGACGGTGTTAATCGTGCAATTACCTTTATCGATACACCTGGCCACGAAGCATTTACCGCAATGCGTGCCCGCGGTGCAAAGGTCACCGATATCGCAGTTCTCGTTGTTGCGGCAGATGATGGAATCATGCCTCAGACAATTGAAGCGTTAAATCACGCACAAGCAGCCGATGTTCCAATTGTGGTTGCAGTAAACAAGGTTGATAAAGAAGGCGCAAACCCAGATAAGGTCCGCCAACAGTTAACTGAGTACAACTTGATCGCTGAAGAATATGGCGGCGAAACTTTATTCGTTAACGTCTCTGCTAAATCAGGTGTTGGTGTAAACGAACTTATCGATGCAATTCTTTTGACTGCAGATGCGGCAATCGATTTGCGCGCTGTTGCGCAAGATAGCGCTCGTGGCGTTGCCATTGAAGCTCACCTTGACCGCGGTCGCGGACCAGTTGCAACCGTTCTAGTACAACGCGGAACTTTGAAGGTCGGAGATGCAATTGTCGCCGGTGGTTCATTTGGTCGCGTACGTGCGATGCTCGATGAGCATGGTGAAAATGTGGAAACTGCCGGGCCATCACGTCCTGTTCAGGTTCTTGGATTTACATCCGTGCCAAGTGCAGGCGACACCTTCCTAGTTGCAGATGAAGATCGCACTGCTCGCCAGATCGCTGAAAAGCGCCAAGCGGCAGAACGAAATGCACAACTTGCAAAGGCCCGTAAGAAGGTTTCACTCGAAGACTTTATGGAACAGTCCAAGGTCTCAACACTTAACCTCATCCTTAAGGGTGACGTTTCTGGTTCGGTGGAAGCTCTCGAAGATGCGCTTATGCAACTCGACGTTGGAGCAGAAGTTGATCTGCGCGTTATCCACCGTGGCGTAGGCGCGATCACCAAGAGCGATATCACTCTGGCATCGGCATCTACCGCAGTTGTTATCGGCTTTAACGTTAAGCCAGAACCACAGACTGCAATTTATGCTGATCAAGAAGGCGTAGAAGTTCGCTTCTACTCCGTGATCTACAACGCCATTGAAGAGATTGAACTATCTCTTAAGGGCTTGCTCAAGCCAGAGTACGAAGAAATCATCCTCGGCAATGCAGAAGTGCGCGAGATCTTCAAATCTTCAAAGGCTGGAAATATCGCCGGATCTATCGTTCGTGATGGATCAATTAAGCGAAATGGTAAGGCTCGCATTATGCGCGGTACTGAAGTTATCGCTGATGATCTAACTATCGATTCACTCAAGCGCTTTAAAGATGATGCCACTGAAGTCAAGGAAGGCTTCGAGTGCGGTATCGGACTTGGCAATATGAAGGATCTGCAAATCGGAGACACCATTCAGGTCTTTGAGATGCGCGAGAAGAAGCGGGCTTAAATTATGGGCCAATCTCATCGCACCCAGAAAGTCGCCGATCGCATCAAAGTGGTAGTTGCGCAGCTGCTTGAGACGAAGATTAAAGATCCTCGTCTCGGCTTCGTAACTGTCACCGATGCGCGCGTGACTGGTGATCTACAGAACGCATCTATTTTCTACACCGTCTTAGGTGATGATGAACAACGCGCTGCAACTGCCGCTGCGCTCGAGAGCGCTAAAGGTGTTATTCGCAGCGCAGTCGGTCGCGATCTACAAACGCGCATTACACCATCTATCGAATTCTTCGAAGATGGGCTACCTGAATCTGCCAAGGCGCTTGATTCTCTATTGGATAAAGTTCACGAGCTAGATGCACAAGTGGCTCAACTTCGTAAGAACGCTTCATTTGCCGGGGGAGAAGATCCATATAAAGCCCCTAAAATTATTGAAGATTGACTCTGTTAAAACGCCATGACAGATGGATTCCTTGTTGTAGATAAAGCACCTGCAATGACCAGCCATGATGTTGTGGCAGTTGCTCGGAAAGCTTTAGGAACACGCAAAGTCGGTCACGCCGGCACGTTGGATCCGATGGCCACGGGTGTATTAGTTCTAGGTTTCGGTAACGGCACGCGACTGCTGCAATATATAACCGATGGCGATAAGTCATACACCGCGACAATAGTTCTTGGCCAATCCACAATTACCGATGACCGCGAGGGCGAAGTAATCACTGAAGTAGATGCCGCAAAAGTTACAGACGATCAGATTAAGAGTGGTTTGTTAAAGATGGTCGGTGAAATTCAGCAACGTCCAAGTTCTGTTTCAGCCGTTAAAGTTGGGGGCGAACGCGCCTATGACCGCGTACGTGCCGGCGAGGTATTTGAATTAGCGGCACGAACAATCACTATCTCCGCTCTAGATATTTTGGAAATTCGGCGCCTAGGATCGCGCATTGAAATAGATATCGACGTCACTTGCTCTGCTGGGACTTTTATCCGCGCCATCGCCCGTGATTTAGGTAGTGATTTAGAAGTTGGAGGCCATCTCTCAAAGTTGCGTCGCACGCGAGTTGCAGGCTTTCCAATCTCGCAGGCAATTTCATTTGAAGAGTTAAAGGCGCAAACATTTACTTCGTTAGAACTTGCCGACGTAGCACGCGCCACCTTCGAGATTCGTGAGCTCGCGCTCGATGAAGTTTTAGAGCTCTCCTTCGGTCGTCCGCTTGCTTCTAATCAGAGCGAGGAAATTTTTGCAGCGCTCTCACCGGATAACCGCCTGATCGCGCTCTTAAAGAATGAATCTGGGAAAGCCAAACCAATCGCCGTTTTTGCAGCGGCGAATTAATCGGTAATAATTATCAAATGACCACCGGCAACGTCGTACTTATCGGAGTCTTCGATGGCGTCCACAAGGGCCACCAGCTCTTGTTAAATCGCGCCAAAGAGATCGCTGATGGGCGCAATATCGTGGCGCTAACATTTGACCCGCACCCAACGCTGATCTTTGCACCAGATCGCGCTCCGACTTTGCTAACTACTTTGGCTGATCGGGTTGAGCTTTTAAAGATCCATAACGCCGATCAAGTTGCAGTTCTTAAATTTAACGAGAAATTTGCTGCGATGGCGCCAGCCGATTTTGTGAAAGATATTTTGGTTGGTCAGTTGAGCGCTTCCACAGTGATAGTTGGAAAGAACTTTACCTATGGCCACAAGGCGGCAGGTAACGTTGAATCCTTGATTGCCGATGGAAATAAATTTCACTTCACAGTCGATGTGCAGGATCTAAAGTCTGGTGAAGGCGAAGTTATCTCTTCGTCAAGAATTCGCAATTTGGTAACTGCGGGAAAAGTTGAAGAAGCGCGCGCGCTACTTTCTCGTCCACATCGTCTGGATGGAGTTGTAGTTCACGGGGAAAAACGTGGACGCGAGATTGGCTATCCAACTGCAAATTTAGGAAATCTAGATGGACAGACAATTCCCAGCGATGGTGTTTACGCAGGTTGGCTAACAGTTGGAATTAATTTCTGGCCAGCGGCAATTTCAATTGGTACCAATCCAACATTTGCTGGTGTACGTGCACGCCAAGTTGAGGCATATGCTCTTGATCAAGAAGGTTTAGAGTTATACGATAAGAACGCATCTATTGAATTTGGTTGGCGACTGCGAGATACCTTGAAATTTGATGGTTTAGAACCGCTATTGGTGCAGATGAAGCTAGATTGTGACCCGGCTCGCTCATTAACTGAGCAGTAAATTCTCATTTTGCCTTATCCACAGCTCCGCTGGTAATCTAGACCTTGTCCAACGATCAAAGTGAGTGACCGTGTATCAAACCGGTCGCCGTCGTGGCGGTAACTAATAGGAGACCAGAAATGGCTTTAACACCAGCAGTAAAGAAAGAAATCATTACAAAGTACGGCTCTTCAGCTACCGACACCGGAAGCCCCGAAGCACAGGTTGCTTTGCTCTCACGCCGTATTGAAGACATCACTACACATCTAAAGACCAACCCACACGATCACCACAACCGTCGCGGTCTGTTGTTGCTCGTGGGTCAGCGTCGTCGCATTCTTCAATACTTATCAAAGACAGATATCAATCGTTATCGTGCGATTATCGAAAAGCTCGGTATTCGCCGCTAATTAAATAACTACCCGCCAGGGGAGTTCAGGTTTTCCATTTTTTAATGTGGAAGCAATGGTCCTCGGTAGTGGTTTCCGCAAGGCGCTTAAGTCTGCGTGAACTTCGATCGACGATTCATTACTTAACATTTTTTACTGGTAACTCCTTGCGAACCTGGAACGGGTACATAAATTAAAGGAGGACCCATGGAGGGTCAAGAAGTACAAACATCAGTTGCCGTTATTGATAATGGCAAATTCGGAAAGCGCGAAATCCGCTTTGAAACAGGACGCCTAGCGCGTCAAGCAGCCGGAGCGGCAGCAGTCTACTTAGACGATCAGACAATGATCTTCTCAGCAACAACTGCATCCAAGACTCCAAAAGATCAATTCGATTTCTTCCCATTGACAGTAGATGTCGAAGAGAAGATGTACGCAGTTGGTCGCATCCCAGGATCATTCTTCCGTCGTGAAGGTCGTCCATCAGAAGATGCAATTCTTACTTGTCGTCTAATCGATCGTCCATTGCGTCCATCATTTGTAAAGGGACTTCGTAACGAAGTTCAGATCGTCGTAACAGTTATGGCGCTAGATCCTGATCACATGTATGACGTGATTGCGATCAACGCTGCATCAATGTCAACCCAACTTGCTGGTCTGCCATTTTCTGGCCCAATCGGCGGAGTTCGCGTTGCACTAATTGATGGTCAATGGGTTGCATTCCCGAACCATTCACAGGTCGCTGACGCCGTATTTGATATGGTCGTTGCTGGTCGCGTAAGCGACGGCGATGTTGCGATCATGATGGTTGAAGCAGAAGCAACTTCTAAGACAATCGAGTTAATCAAGAGCGGTCAACCAACTCCTACTGAAGAAGTTGTTGCTCAAGGACTTGATGCCGCTAAGCCATTTATTAAGATCTTGTGCGATGCACAATCGAAGCTAGCCAAGGTGGCCGCAAAGCCAACTGCAGAATTCCCAGTCTTCTTGGATTACCAAGATGATGTATTCGCAGCAGTTGAAAAGGCTGCTAAAGATGATCTAGCAAAAGCTATGACTATCGCAGGCAAGCAAGAGCGGGAGACAAAGATTGACGAGATCTCAGCGTCAGTTAAAGAGTCAGTTTCTGCACAATTTGAAGGACGCGAAAAGGAAGTTCCTGCCGCATTCCGCTCACTTACCAAGAAATTAGTTCGCCAGCGCGTATTGCGCGACAAGATTCGCATCGATGGGCGTGGGTTGCGCGATATTCGTGCGCTATCTGCAGAAGTTGAAGTAATTCCACGCGTTCACGGATCAGCGATCTTCGAACGTGGCGAGACACAGATTCTTGGAATCACAACGCTTAATATGTTAAAGATGGAGCAACAGCTCGATACTTTAAATCCAGAGAACCACAAGCGTTATATGCACAACTATAACTTCCCACCATATTCAACTGGTGAGACCGGTCGTGTTGGTACACCAAAGCGTCGCGAAATCGGCCACGGTGCACTTGCAGAACGCGCTCTGATTCCAGTTCTTCCAACTCGCGAAGAGTTCCCTTACGCAATCCGTCAGGTATCTGAAGCGCTTGGTTCAAATGGTTCAACCTCAATGGGTTCTGTATGTGCCTCAACTCTTGCAATGCTAAATGCTGGTGTGCCGCTAAAGGCGCCAGTTGCAGGTATTGCGATGGGACTTATCTCAGATAACGTCGATGGCAAGATCGAATACGTTGCTTTGACAGATATCTTGGGTGCAGAAGATGCATTTGGAGATATGGACTTTAAGGTAGCCGGAACTAAAGATTTCATCACTGCTTTGCAGCTAGATACCAAGCTCGACGGAATTCCTGCATCAGTACTTGCTGGAGCACTTCACCAAGCAAAAGAAGCGCGCCTAGCAATCCTTGATGTTATGAATGAAGCGATCGACACACCAGATGAGATGAGCCCATTCGCTCCTCGCATTATTTCTGTGAAGATTCCAGTTGATCAGATCGGTGCAGTTATCGGACCTAAGGGCAAGATAATCAACCAGATCCAAGATGAAACTGGCGCAGATATTTCTATCGAAGATGATGGAACGATCTACATCGGAGCAGTCGATGGTCCGTCAGCAGAAGCTGCACGTGCGCAGATCAACGCGATCGCAAATCCACAAATGCCAGAAGTTGGAGAGCGCTACCTCGGTACCGTTGTAAAACTCGCTGCCTTCGGTGCATTTATCTCGCTTATGCCAGGTAAAGATGGCTTGCTCCACGTCTCGCAAATCCGCAAGATGCACGGTGGAAAGCGCATTGAAAACCTTGAAGAAGTTATGAAGGTTGGCGACAAGATTCAAGTTGAAATTGGCGAGATTGATCCTAAGGGCAAGCTCTCGTTGGTTCCTGTACTCGAAGATGGAACTACACCGAGCGCTGAATAAGTAAAGATCGCCAAAATGTCAGTTCGTCGCACAGTATTACCTAGCGGTCTGCGTATCGTCACGGAAGAAGTTCCGTCGGTACGCAGCGCCGCGATCGGTATCTGGGTAAATGTAGGTTCGCGTGATGAAACCCCGGCAGTTGCTGGGGCTTCTCACTTTCTCGAGCACTTACTATTTAAAGGCACAACGCGCCGCACCGCTTTAGAAATTTCGGCAACTATCGAAGCTGTCGGCGGTGAAATGAACGCCTTCACCAGCAAGGAGTACACCTGCTTCTATGCGCGGGTAATTGATACAGATTTACCTATGGCTATTGATGTGGTTTCAGATTTGATTACCTCATCGATTGTTTCGGCGCTAGATGTCGATGCCGAACGCAAGGTAGTTTTAGAAGAAATTGCGATGCGCGATGATGATCCCAGCGATCTAGTGCACGATTTATATGCAGAAACTTATTACGGGGATACCACATTAGGTCGTCCTATTTTAGGGACAATTAAATCCATCAAAGAGATGTCGCGCAGCAGCGTATTTAACTATTACAAGAAGAAGTACCTGCCGCAAGATCTGGTTGTAGCCGTTGCGGGAAATATCAAACATAAGCGCGTAGTCGCAATGGTTGAAGAAGCGCTATCCCGTGATAATTTCTTAGATACTAAAGGCGCACCTCAAATTCGCCCAAATACTCCAGTGAGAACCAAGCCGATGCACAGCGTTGGTTTACTGACTCGTAAAACCGAACAAGCACATATGTTTTACGGAATGGAAGGCGTTGCTCGCGCAGATGATCGCCGTTTCGCTATGGGAGTTTTAGCTTCAGCACTTGGTGGTGGAATGTCTTCACGTTTATTCCAAGAGATCCGCGAAAAGCGTGGTTTGGCTTATTCGGTATATGCCTATGCACAACAATTCGCTGGTTCAGGGCAGATTGGTTTCTATGCTGGTTGCAATCCAGCGAAGGCGATTGAAGTCGTTGAGATTATCCGCGAAGTTCTGGCAGATGTTGCCGAGAATGGAATGAGCTTTGAGGAGATCGAACGAGCCAAGGGTGCAGTCCGGGGCTCACTTGTTCTAAGTCAGGAAGACTCGGCATCGCGCATGAGCCGAATTGGCAAGAATGAAATTGTCTACGGCCAGGTAATGGGGTTCGACGATATTTTGAAAGCCATTGCACGCGTAAACCCAACCGACGTAAGAGAAATTGCCAGCGAATATCTCACTAAATCACCTACCCTTGCACTTGTTGGTCCATTTAAAAACGAGGCTAAGTTTGAGAAGGTGTTGCGGTCATGATTAAAGTCGGCGTACTCGGCGCTCGTGGGCGTATGGGAGCAGAAGTAGTCAAGGCTGTTAACGGCGCAAATGATCTGGAATTAGTCGCCGCCTTAGATCTTGGAGATTCAATCGATCAGTTGGTAGCTAAAGGCGCACAAGTTGTCGTTGACTTCACAACACCAGATTCAGTAATGGCTAATTTGGAATTTTTGATCTCAAATGGAATTAGCGTTGTTGTTGGCACAACCGGTTTTGATGAAGCGCGAGTTACTAAAGTTAAATCACTAGCGTCAGCAAATCCTAAAGTAGGCGTTTTGATCGCCCCAAACTTTGCCATAGGCGCAGTCTTGATGATGGAGTTCGCTACCAAAGCGGCTAAATACTTTGAATCTGCTGAAATTATTGAACTACATCACCCAGATAAAGTTGATGCGCCATCAGGTACAGCATCACGCACTGCAGAATTAATGACCGAAGCACGTAAAGCCGCTGGCTTAAGCGCAATGCCAGATGCCACCAATTCCGGTATCCCTGCTGCGCGCGGTGGCACAGTTGGCGATATTCCAGTGCACTCGATTCGCCTACGTGGATTGATCGCACATCAAGAAGTATTGCTCGGTGGTTTAGGGGAGACGTTAACGATTCGCCACGACTCGCTAGATCGTGCCGGTTTTATGCCAGGGGTTTTACTTGGCGTTCGCAAAGTTCTTTTAAATCCTGGGCTGACTTTCGGCCTAGAGAAATTTATGTAAGGGGATCACAAATGGCTAAAGTAGATATCACAATGTATGGCGCAGACTGGTGTGGAGATTGCCGCCGATCCAAGCGCTTATTCGAGGAGCTAGATATTCAGGTAAATCACATTGATGTCGAAAAAGATGAAACTGCTGCCGCAAAGGTCATGGAGATCAATGGGGGAGCGCAATCAATCCCAGTAATCGTATTTTCAGATGGCACGCATCTAACTGAACCTTCAGATAATGATCTAAAGGCGAAGTTGCAAGCTTTAAGTATTATTTAATCTATCTTCAGTTTATGTGAAATAACGCTGCAGATGTTGCTGCAGCTGAAAGCACAACCACCGGAAATGGTGCACGCAGAATTAGCGCAATAATCGCTACGCCAACGCCTGCCATCCGCTGATCTGCGACTAATCGTGAATCTTTGGTAAAGGCTTGAACGGCAACTAGCGCGCTTAAAAGAGCGATCGGAATTAACGAGTTTATTTTTAAAATTCGTGGATGAGAGAGCCAGCGCTTTGGAACGCTCTGTCCTAAGAATTTCAGGATAAAGGCGAAGAGGCTAGTTCCTATAACTGCCAGCCAAAATGGATCAACCAAATTTATCTCCATATATTTGCTCGCAATCCAAAGAAGACCGCTAACAAAGCAGTTGAAATAATTGGCACACCCGGAACGAAGTAAGGCGTCATCGCTAGCGCCAGCGCACAAGCAGATACTGCGAGTAGTCGGTCTGTCTTATTTATCAAACGCGGCCAAAGCAGGCCCAGGAATGCCGCTGGCACCGCAGCATCAAGTCCCCAAGCTGCAGGATTACCCATTGCTTGCGCACCAAGCGCACCAGCCAAGGTAAAGATATTCCAAAATATAAATACACCGATTCCGGTTAGCCAGAAACCTTGCCGCGCTTCCTTAACACCTAAATGTTCTTGAGAAAGTGCCACCCCTGTTGATTCATCGATCGTAATCTGTGCGGCAAATATTCGGCGCAGCCCTTTAACATTTAAAACTGGTGCCATCCTTAGTCCGTACAAGGTATTTCGTACGCCTAAGAGCGATGCCGTTGCAATTCCACTAAGTGCGCTGCCACCTGCACCCATTACTCCAACTACTGCAAATTGTGATGCGCCAGTAAAGGTTAAGAGTGAGAGTAAGCAACTCTGTAAAACTGAGAAGCCAGCAGCAACCGAGGCCGCCCCAAATGCAATTCCATAGGCGCCGACGGTAAGAGAAACGCTCAAAGATTGGGCGGCGGTGGCGCGGTTCACTCTAGACACGGGAGCATTCTGCCTTAAATGTCCTCAAGGAGGTAACGCCTTATATATAAGGTGACGCCCATGAGCCAAGAAGTTGTTTTTCGCGACGATGTCACAGTTGAACTCGTTAAATCCAGCGCAAGCGACGCTGATGTAATTTGGGCAGCGCGCGTATCCACCGCTGGAGAACAGTCGCTGGATGAGATCGGTGAAGATCCATCTCGATCTGCTGGTCTGATCAATTACCTAGCCCGCGAACGCCATGGTTCTCCTTTTGAACATACCTCAATGACATTTTTTATTAGCGCTCCGATTTTTGTCTTCCGCGAATTTATGCGCCATCGCATCGCTTCATATAACGAAGAGTCTGGGCGCTATCGTGAACTCAAGCCTGTTTTTTATATTCCATCCAAAGAGCGCAAATTAATTCAAGTTGGAAAGACCGGCGCATATACATTTGAAGATGGAACTCAAGAGCAATTCGAAATCTCTGTTTCTGCTATGAAGGAAGCATATTTAGTTG
>Ga0214919_10010788_pt1 | contig 11501 bp, 9 predicted proteins | sample LL1503_MetaG_FD_177994 | JGI IMG/M metagenome (GOLD analysis project Ga0214919, IMG submission 177994) | Freshwater microbial communities from Lake Lanier, Atlanta, Georgia, United States - LL-1503 | ecosystem: Environmental > Aquatic > Freshwater > Lake | place: USA: Georgia | collected 2015-03-15
GCGCCGACGTCGACACCCCGGGTTGGTTCATCCATGAAAATGATTTTTGGCCTGGTAGCCAGCAATTTGGCTATTGCGACTTTTTGTTGATTGCCTCCCGATAGGCTTGAAGTATTTGCAGTGACACTGCTTGCTTTAAGCTTTAGCCGTTTCCCAAGTTCCTCTGCTTGGACTTTTTCTTTGTCAGCATCCACGGTCATCACAGTTGTCTGAACGGTGCTTAGCGCCATAGATGAAATATTGGATTGAATACTGAGATCCAAGAACACGCCTTCCAATTTTCTGTCTTCGCTTAGGTAAGCTATTCCTTCAGCCAGCGCAGCCGGGTACGAGCTTGCATCAACAGCCTCGCCATTAATCTTGACCGCGCCACTGGTCTTAGGGGTAAGACCGCAAATGGCTTTCGCTATTTCAGACCTGCCAGCACCCACCAACCCAGCGATTCCTAAAATTTCGCCAGGCAATATCTGAAATGAAACCGAATTAACACGGCTAGCGTCGCTGACATTGACAACCTCAAAAAGCGGTCTCGTGCCAATTTTTTTCGACTTTTCAGGGTAGTATTTCCCTAGCTCACGGCCGACCATTTTGCTAATGATTTCATCTGGCGTTGTGTCTTTTACCAACCCATTAAAGACACTTGCCCCATCCCTAAGCACGGTTATGTGAGAGCAGTTATCAAAAATTTCAGCCATCCGGTGACTGATGTAGACGACTCCAATTCCGCCTTTGGCCAAGCTGCGTAAAACTTTAAAAAGGGACTTTGACTCGACCTCTGTTAACGACGTGGTTGGCTCATCCAGAATCAAAATTTTGCAATCGAGCGCGAGAGCTTTTGCTATTTCGACAAGCTGTTGATTGGACAGGGTCAAATTTTCAACGTTTATCGATGTATCGATTTCCTTGTCCAAGGTGTTGATGATCTTTTTAGCGCGCACTTGCAATTCTTGGTAATCCATCAACAGCCTCTTTGACTGATTGATTTCGTACATGAATATGTTTTCAGCTACAGACGCCGACCCGCAAAGCGATATTTCCTGATGTACCAGCGAAATCCCCAGGCGGGCTGCGTGTCCTGGATCCTTTATTTGGACCTGCTTTCCCTCGATAAAAATTTGTCCCACATCGGGTTGAAGGATGCCGTCGATCACCTTCATCAAGGTTGATTTCCCCGCGCCGTTCTCGCCACAGACTGCATGAATCTGTCCGGCTTCGAGGGAAAAATCAACACCAATCAGGGCATTTGTTGCCCCAAATGACTTCTTGACTCCACGTAACTCGAGCAGCATCCTTGGCCTTTATTCGTTAATGCCTTTGGTTCCGCGACGGGTCAAGTACTTGTCCCAGTAAAAGTCATCAGCATTCGCCTTTGTCACCACCGATAGTCCATTGTCAAGGAACGGAACAGACATGGGGTTGCGTCCTGCTCTCTTGGCATCATTCATTGGATCAATCAATTCTGTATTTTTTGCCATAAACAAGAGCATCATGCCCGCGAAGCCCTGCATGCCTTGATTAGGATTAATGGATGCAAAAACATCGCCGGATTTGATCATGTCCAGTATCTTGGCGTTGACGTCGCAGCACATCACTTTGATGTCTTTCTTAGACTCCACCTTTGCCTGTGCAGCACCCAATGCCGTAGTTGCCTCTGGCATGAATAGGGCGCCAAGATTGGGATTTGCTTGCAGCATGCTCAGGACAGCTTGATAAGCTTTATTGGCGTCCGTATTTGAAGCAGCGCGGCCGACCAACTTCATGTTGGGGTGATTCGACTTCATTCGATCAATAAATGCGGTGATCCTTCGCTCGTGGTTGTCCTGCCCAGGATTTTCCAGAACGCCATATTCGCCTTTTCCACCCATCGCGGCAGCAATGGCATCTGCGGCTGCGGTGCCCTCACGGTGGTTGTCGGACGTGACAAATGAAACGCGTTTCGAGTTAGGGGAGTCTGCGGCAAAGGTTACAACCGGAATGCCCATGGACGCAGCTCTTGCGATTGGTTCAATAAAAGGATCCGGATTCATGGGGTGCAGAAAAATTCCAGCGGGCTTTCTCGCGAGCTGTTGCTCAAAAGTTGCCAGTTGCTTATTGACATCGTATTCCGGAGTACCCGTGTAACGGGTTTTCACACCCAGTGACTTGCCCAATTGTTTGAACATCTCGTACACGGGAAACCAATACTCCACCCCGCTGACCATTACGTTCATGACGTAAGTGTCGTTTGGATTACCACGCAGGCCAACGGCGTTCGCGGTTTGTGCAAACGCATTCAGTGACGCCATTCCGGCGCCTGCAGCAACAGCTGTCTTTAGAAAATCACGCCTCATTTTTGACTCCTCGATTGTTGTTGAAAGAAATGGCTGTCTGTTCAGCCTTATGACATGAAACAGGTATGTTGTCATGACATGATAGACTTTAAAGCACAAAAAATTACGGCAATATCAGGATAAACCCTTAAAAAAACGTAATAAACGCAGATAAGATGTCATTACATGTTTGGGGTAGCAAAGGATTTTAAAAATGACGACTAATGGGCACTTCATAGACGCAAACTGGGCAGGTTTGGCATGACGGCAATTAGCTATGACTACATCGTGGTGGGTGGTGGGACGGCTGGCGCCCTGCTTGCAAACAGGCTCAGCGCAGACTCCAAAAATTCGGTGCTACTAGTGGAAGCCGGTGGCCGAGACAACTACCATTGGATTCACATACCCGTTGGCTATCTTTACTGCATCAACAACCCCAAAACCGACTGGTGCTTCCGCACTGAACCCGATCCCGGTCTGAATGGCCGGTCGTTGATCTACCCGCGCGGCAAGACGCTAGGTGGCTGCTCTAGCATTAACGGGATGATCTACATGCGCGGCCAGTCTCGCGACTACGACGCATGGGCCGACCAGCTCCGTGATCCGCAGTGGAGTTGGGCGTCATGCCTGCCCTACTTCAAGCAACACGAGTGGCACCACCGGCTGGATGCGAAGAACCAGAACCAGAGTTTTCGTACTGCTGATTTCCATGGCGGGCATGGCGAGTGGCGTGTGGAGCGGCAGCGCCTGCGATGGGATTTGCTCGATGCGTTTGCCCAGGCGGCACAGCAGGCGGGTGTTCCCCGGAGTGATGATTTCAACGCGGGCAATAACGAGGGCGTGGGCTACTTTGAAGTCAACCAAAAATCGGGATGGCGATGGAACACCTCCAAGGCATTCCTCAATGCCGACGTCCGGCGCCGGAAAAACCTCGCCATCTGGACTCAGACACAGGCCTGCAAGCTACTGCTGGTGAGCGACGCGCATGGCGTAACGGCTTGCCGCGGTCTAGAGGTAGTACGAAAAGGGCAACGGGTGTCGCTCACCGCCCACAAGGAGGTCGTGCTGTGCGCAGGTGCCGTTGGTACGCCGCACCTGATGCAGCTCTCGGGGCTGGGACCATTGGCGTTGCTGTCTAAGTTTGGCATCCCAGTGGTGAAATCCATGGAGGGCGTGGGCCAGAACCTGCAAGACCACCTGCAGATCCGGGCGGTGTACACCATCCAGAACGCGCTGACGCTAAACACCTTAGCCAACTCCTGGTGGGGGCAACTCAAAATTGGCATGGAGTATGTGTTCTCGCGCAGCGGGCCCATGAGCATGTCGCCATCACAACTAGGTGTATTCACCCGCAGTGACGTAGGACGGGCGCATCCCAACATTCAGTTTCATGTGCAGCCGCTCAGCTTGGATGCTTTTGGACAGCCCCTACACCGCTTTCCCGCTTTGACTGCCAGCGTATGCAACTTGAATCCCACTAGCCGGGGCGGTGTGGCCATCAAGTCGAATGACTTCAGCGTGGCACCGGCCATTGCGCCAAACTACCTCAGCACCCCCGAAGACCAAAAGGTCGCGGCTGACTCGCTGCGGGTGGCGCGCAACATCATGACGCAGCCCGCCCTGCAGCCCTACAAGCCCACTGAGTTCAAGCCCGGTGTGCAGTACCAAACCGATGAGGAGTTAACCCAGTTGGCAGGTGATATCGCCACCACTATCTTCCATCCGGTGGGCACGGCCAAGATGGGTTTGGCAGAAGATGCTATGGCGGTCACGGACAGTCGACTGCGTGTCCATGGCATCCGCGGGCTGCGGATCGCCGATGCAAGTGTCATGCCCTCCATCGTCAGCGGCAATACCAACAGCCCAACACTGATGATTGCGGAGAAAGCCGCCACGTGGATACGTGCTGGCGAATAACTTTCAAGGAGGACCCTATGCCCATCGTTAACCTGCAGCTCATCGCAGGACTGAGTCTTGACCAGAAGCGCACGCTGGTAGCCGAGATCACGCACATCTTGGCCCGGGTAACCGGTGCCAAGCCCGAGCGAACCCACATCCTGATTCAGGAAGTGGCGGATGAAGATTGGGGGCTAGAGGGGCGGCTGGTGCTTGACCGCAGGGCGCAGCCGCCCATGGCGGCGGGCCGTTAGGCCTGGGTGCGAACGTGCAACCGCGTGTTCTGGCAGCGGTGCAGCGCCACGTAGTGCTCCACGGCCCGCCCGTCTTTGGTAAAGGCCACGGACTCAATGCGCAGCAAGGGCTCTGGCACCTCCAGCTGCAAGAGCTCCATGGTTTCGGCATCGGGTAGTGCAGCGTCTATCCAGCGCTCCGCCCTGGCCACATGCAGCCCGTACTGTCGCCGCAGCACTTCGTACAGAGACTTGTCCTCGAGCCGGATCTTGTGCAGTTCTGGCGCCACATCGGTAGGGATGGCGGTGCTGACCAGCAATCGGATGTTGCCGTCCACACTGCGCAGCCGCCGCAGCGATGTCACTTCGGTGTTGCTTTGAAGGCCTAGTGCAACGGCTTCTTTTTCGTCGGGCGCGCGTTGGCTCTGGTGCAGGATCTGGGTTTTGACGACTCGACCTTTGAGCGCCATCTCGTCCGAAAAGCCCAGCACCATGGAGATGAAGTCTTCGTCGCGCTTGGGGGTGGAGATGAAGGCGCCCTTGCCCTTGATCTTGTAGATCAGGCCGCTGCGCACCAAGTCTGACAGCGTTTCGCGCACCACAATGCGCGAGATGCCGTAGATCTCGCCAAGCTCTGCCTCAGAAGGCAGCTTTGCGTTGACTCCCAACTCACCACTGACGATTTGCTGCCTCAGAATGTCCCTGAGCTGGATCCACAAAGGGCTTCCGCTCTCGCGCTGAAGCAAATTCAATGGTCGAGAGGTCACACACAGTCTTTCTAATTGGCTTGCGCTAGCTGCCGCATATTGTGTTTGTTGACAAGAATGGACCGGCACCGGGACACCTCCAGGTGCCGTTGATCGATGCTCCAGCCCAACTCTTCGCTCGCCGCCTGGGCCATGACTTCCAGCGTGGCAAGGTCCAAATGACCCAGAAAGGCCGCCAGACTGCGGTGCAAAACCAGGTCGGACAAACGAACCACCCCGGTCAGGCGACACAAGCGACGTAATGATTGTATGTCTGCACCATCGAAGCCCAGGTCAGTGCTGGGGATGGGAAGCCCGGCCGTTGACACGGCACGCTGCTTTTGGACCAGCTTGAGCACGGCATCGGTGGCTTCCTCGGCTAGCGCGCGGAAGGTAGTCCACTTGCCGCCCACGAGGTTTACTACTGGTAGGGTCCTGGAGCCGTCAGGCCCGTCAACGATGACATAGTGGTCGCGGGAAATTTTGTCGGGTTTGCCCGAGACATCATTTCTGGACTGGATGGTGGCGAGTGGCCGCACCCCTACGAAGGTGTAAACAATCTGGTCTTTGGAAAAGCTGAGTCGCGGGAAGACCTCGTGCAGAACCTTCAGCAGGTACTCAATCTCGGAGGAGTCTGTCTCCACCTCATCCGGGTTCACAACAGGAATATCGGTAGACCCGGCCAGCACGCGGCCCATGAAGGGGTAGACGATGCAGACGCGGCCATCGTTCGCCTCAAAGTACACCATGCGCCCCTTGAGCGAGGCCAGCAGTGCGGGATGGTCCATGATCAGATGCGAGCCTTTGGTTCCCATCATGCGGCCCTTGGGCACGCTAAATAGGCCGCTTAGTTGCTCTAACCATGCGCCCGTTGCGTTCACCACGAGATCGGCCGTAACGCCAACCTCGGTGTCCAGTACCGTATCCCGCAAGGTCAGACGGTTCTCATGGAATGCCAAGAGTTCGCAATGGTTGCTGACGAGCGACGGGTTGTGCGCACGGTGGCCATCGGCGATCAGCTCATGCATCAGTCGCTCGGGGTGGTTGATCCACGCATCGTAAAAATGCGCCGTCCAGCGGATGTCATCCGAGAGGAGCGCGCGGTCTTCGGGACTGGTCGCTCGAACAGAGTGGCCGGGCAGAGAACGGTTTTTCTTCCCCATCAAATCGTATAGCGTCAACCCCAAGGCCACGGCCAACACGCCGCGCGACCGGGCCGGAGGGTTGGCGCCGAAGAAGCGCAGGACACTGCTAAACAGCCCCCCGAGTCGCGAGGACAGCGGGATAACCGTGTGTAAGGGCTGCACCAAATGCGGTGCGGTCAGCAGCAGGTTGTTGCGCTCCTGGGCGGCTTCTTTGACGAGGGAAAACTCGGCATTTTCCAGGTAGCGCAGGCCACCATGGATCATGCGGGAGGGTGCACTGCTCGCGCCGCTGCCCACATCACCTTTGTCAATCAGCAGGCACTGTACGCCCTGCAGGCATAGGTCCCGAAAGACACCGATGCCATTGATGCCGGCGCCCACAATGACCACCTGGAAATGTTGTCCCTGAATGCTGGCGGGGCGTACGTGAGCGGAGGGGGCGCGTTCGTGCATGGGAGGCGCGTTCATGGCAAGGGCGGGTTCAACCGTGCGAAGACAGGTTCCATGTCAGCCAGCAGGCCTTCAAAGTTGTCTAGATATTCGCCATAAAAGCTACGCAGCCCCGCCATGGGCTCCACTTTTTTGAGCGGTGCTTGCAACGGCGCAGATGCATGGCCTACGGCCGACGCGGCGAACATGGCAGCACCGCGCGCGCCGCTCTCGTCGGCCCCTGGCGTGTAGACCGTACTATCCAGCATGGTGGCTAGCAGGGCGCTGAGTCGCTCGTCGCCGGCGCCTCCGCCCAGCACAAACAGGCGGCGGCGTGGCACGCCACTAAAGACCAACGCACTCAGATTTCTGGCGTGTAAGGCCAGCACTCCCTCCACTGCAGCGCGTGCCATATCCGCAGGGGTGTGGAATGCCCGCAAACCCAAGAAGCCCGCGCTGGCATCGCCACCACCATTGATGAATGGGACGTAGCGCAGGCCATGTGCACCGGGCTCGGATGAGAAAGCGGCACTTAACAAGTCTGCGGTGCTGTGTTGCAGCGTGTTAGCAAGCCAGGTGGTGTTGGCCATACCCGCAGCACTGTTGTTCATGTACATGACAGATTGTTTAGAGTCCAGTAGAACAACATTGCTGATACCCGGCGCGGCGGCATTCAAAACATTGGCCATGCCGCCATCGTCCGCACCGATGGCGGCGTTGACACACCAAGTGCCCAACACCGCGGCCACATCACCAACCTGCGTGGCTCCTACACCGGCCATGGCGCCGTACAAATCAATCGACCCCATGGCAACGGGAATGGACGCGGGAAACCCTGTGTGGGCGGCCAGTTTGGGGCGCAGTTGCCCCAGCGGGCTGCCACTATCTTTTAGGCGGGGCAGTAGGGTCGTCCGCCAAGTGGGTACGTTAGCCATCGCAAAGGCCAACTCTGATGGACGTCTTGTGCTGCTATCCAGCAAGCCCGCGGTGCTGGCGTCGCTGTAGTCGGTAGCCCGTTCGCCGCACAACACCATCGCCGCATAGTCCTTGGCGAAGAAAAGGGTGCTCGCTTTTTTGAAAGCACCTGGATTCAGCCGGGCAATATCGGCCGCAATCATGGAGGGCTGCCCAGACCAGGGGCCCGTGCCTACCTTGCTGAACAGCTGAAGTGCTTCCCGCCGCGCCAGGGCATTGGCAATGGGGGTTGCGCGCTGGTCAGTGGAGGACACCGCAAAGTCATCTTGCAGTGCCTCCTGGGCATCCACTACATACAGCCCGCCGCCATGGCCCACGCAGGCCATCGCAGCCACATCGGCGACGCGTGCGCCCAACTGCTGGGCCACCTGTGCCAACAAACCCATGATGAGCGGGCGCAGCACGCTGCCGGGCACCTGGCAGGTGCCAGTAGACGCCCGCTGCCAAGGAATGGCGGCACCAGCCTGTGCCAGCACAGTGCCCGCCTCTCCATCAAATGCCGCAATTTTTAAACTGGTGGAGCCAAGGTCCAAACCAATGTAAATATGACTCGCCATGCAACAACACCCTTTGCTTTGTTCTGACATGTCATTACATCATACGCACTGAAGTTTGCCAATACTAGGGTAAACTCCTATAAGTACGCGATTTTTGGCACTATAAACTTCTTAGCATGTAATAACAACTATGCTAATGATGCATCTATTCGTCGAATGCGAAGGAGTGGGCAAATGAAGAGCAGTGTATTGGGGTCTTCCGGAATCATGTGTTCCAGAGTGGGCCTGGGCACCTGGGCTATGGGCGGATGGATGTGGGGGGGTAACGACGACGACGCCGCGATTCGCTCCATTCGCGCTGCGCTTGACGCGGGCGTCAACTTCATCGACACCGCGCCAGCTTATGGTCTGGGCCATGCCGAAACACTTGTGGGCACTGCCATCCAGAGTCGGCGCGACCAGGTGGTGCTGGCGTCCAAATGTGGGCTGGTTTGGCACACCCAGCGCGGCACTCTTTTCTTTAACGAAGAGGGCAAAGACGTGTACCGCTACCTGGGCAAAGACTCCATTGCCTACGAGGTGGAGCAAAGCCTGGCGCGCTTAAAGACCGACTACATCGACCTGTATTTCACCCACTGGCAAGACGCGACCACACCCATTGCCGAAACCATGGATGCGCTGCTGGCGCTGAAGCAGCAGGGGAAAATTCGCGCCATTGGAATCAGCAATGCCGACGAGACCATTCTGGCTGAGTACTTGCGTTATGGCCCGGTGGATGCCATTCAGGAACGCTACAGCCTGCTAGACCGCGGCATCGAAAAAGACCTGATCCCGCTGTGCCGCTCCACCCAGGTGGCGGTGCACGGCTACTCGTCGTTGGCCCTGGGCTTGTTGGCTGGCCCCATTGACCCCGCTCGCGTTTTTGGGGGAGATGACCAGCGCCAGGATAACCCGCGCTTCAGCGCGGAGAACCGGGCACATCTGGTGAACTTCTTTGCCGCAGTGGCGCCTATCCGTGCAGTCCACGGCTGCAGTTACGGCCAGCTGATGATTGCCTGGTCCCTGTCCAATGTAGACGTGGCTTTGTGTGGTGCCCGCACCCCCGCACAGGCGCAAGACAACGCGGGTGCCGGTGCTATAGACCTCGCACCCGCCGAACTGCACGCCATCTCAGCTGCGGCCCAAACCCATTTGCACACGATTGTTTAAAGGAAAACCCATGAAAGAGATTCGCCTACAACGGCTATTCCAAAACGGCGGCTGTTTGGATATCGCAATTGACCATGGTGTCTGCAACGAGCCTTCGTTTCTGGACGGCCTGGAAGACATGCCGGGTGTGGTGGACACCTTGGTGCAGGCCCAACCTGATGCCATTCAGATGAACTTCGGCCAGGCCGACCTTTTGCAACGCCGTCCGGGCCGCAGTAAGCCCGCGTTAGTGATGCGCATGGACATGGGTAACCCCTACAACGCCACAGTCCATCGCGTCATGTGGGCGCTGCTGCAGAACAAGAAAGACCCTGTGCTGCCAGCTGTACAAATGGATGCATCGTGCGTTGTGGTCAACCTCTTCATGCTGCCAAATGAACCTGAGTTATTCCGCCAATGCGTGGAGAACATCTCCATCGTTCGCGCCGATTGCGACAAGTACGGCATGCCGCTAATGATCGAGCCCTTGGTCATGCGGCCGCATAGTGAAAAAGGCGGTTACATGGTCGATGGCGATGCCGAAAAAATTGTCACGCTCGTCAGATTAGCTCGGGAAATGGGGGCTGACATTATTAAGGCAGACCCAACTGACGATACAAGTATGTTTCATCGAGTTGTTGAAGCTGCACGTTGTCCGGTTCTCGTTCGAGGTGGCGGACGTGAAGACCTGAAACAAGTCTTTGCTCGTTCTCGAGAGCTTTTAAATCAAGGCGCTGTTGGTATGGTGTACGGGCGCAACGTATATCAGCATAAAAGTCCAGGAGCGGTTGTCCGCGCATTAATGGCCATGATTCATGATGGAGTCAGTTCAGACGATGCCTTGAGTCTTTATGAGCAGTCATCTTGACAGCTAATTACTCATTCATCGAATTGATGACCGGCGTAAGCTCGAACGTCCTATTTAGGTGTCAGCTTTCGGTCATCCCATCTGCCCATGTCAGTTTTCGCTTTGGGTGGTGAATTCACCCGCCCCCTCCAAGCCATACAGCGTCTGCGCCGTCGCCCGTATCGCCCGCAGCATCACTTCGCCCGCCGGTGACAGCAGGCGATCGCGGCGGGTGATGATGCCGAAGCCTTCCATCTGACAGGGCAGGTCGATGGGCACGATAGCCATCAGGCCGTGGGCTTGGTAGTAGCGCGCCACATCGGTGGCCAGCACGCTGAGCATGTCGCTCTTTTGCAGCATCTTGGTGGTGAAGAGCAGGGCGCCGGTCTCGATCACGTTGACCGGCGCACGCAGCCCCACCTCCTGGAACATCAGCTCAAAGCGGTGCCGCAACACGCTGCCCGCCGGGGGCACGATCCAGGCCGCGCCGGCCATATCGGGCAGGGTCAGTTTGCCCGCGCTCAGCAAAGGGTGGCCTACGCGGGCCACCGCGCTGATGGGCTCGTCGGTCAGCGCCTCGTAGCGCAAATCGCTTTTATCGTGCTGAGCGAACAGGCGGCCCACCAAAATGTCGAGCTTGTTCTGGTTGAGCTTCTCGATCAGTACGTCGCTGGTCTCAATTTGCAGCGACACGCGCAAATCCGGGTGGTCGGCTTTGACCTTTTGCACTGCATCGGGCAAGAGCATCAGCGCCGGGGCGGTGATGGCACCGATGCTGACCTGGCCGAACTGCCCGGTTTTGGCGGCCTGCAATTCGTCATGCGCTTGGTTGAGCGAGGCCAGGGCCACGCGGGCATGGCGGATCATGGTTTCGCCGTACCAGGTGGGGCGCATGCCGCGCGGCAGGCGCTCAAACAGCGAGACCTCCAGCACGTCTTCCAGGTCTTTGAGTAGCTTGGACGCGGCGGGCTGGCTCATATTGAGCACCTGCGCCGCCCGGTGGATATTGCCCTCTTCGGCCAGCGCCAGCAGCAACAGCAGTTGCCGGGTCTTGAGCCGGGCGCGGATGAACCAGTGGTTGTAATGTGTCATGTGATCGGGTTGTTGCGTCCTCGGATCCATGCGGCCTAAGGGTTTGTACCAATCCCTAATTTGTTATGCGGGCAGGGTAAGAATCTATTGGAACATTATCAATGTACTGCCTATGATGGATCGCATCCGGGAAATCGGCAGAAC
>Ga0214919_10010790_pt1 | contig 11500 bp, 5 predicted proteins | sample LL1503_MetaG_FD_177994 | JGI IMG/M metagenome (GOLD analysis project Ga0214919, IMG submission 177994) | Freshwater microbial communities from Lake Lanier, Atlanta, Georgia, United States - LL-1503 | ecosystem: Environmental > Aquatic > Freshwater > Lake | place: USA: Georgia | collected 2015-03-15
GACCATCACTTGCCTGCCGCTCTGAATCAACGAGTTGCTAGGATTAAGATTAAAGATACGAAAAATATTGACAAAAGATATCTTTTTAACTTTTTCAATTCCGTTGATATAAGAGCAAAAATAGAAAAGTTAGCTAATGGTGCTGCTCAATTGAATCTATCAACAAAAGATATAAAGTCGTTATCTATACCACTCCCTCCACTTGCAGAACAGCAGCGAATTGCAGCGCTGTTAGACACAGCCGACCGCATCCTTAAACTGCGTGAATTGGCTATTGCAAAGTTAGATGAACTCGCGCAGAGTGTTTTTGTGGATATGTTTGGCGATCCATTTAAACCAAAATTTAAATTTAAAGTTGTTGAGCTTGGTCAGTTGATTTTAGAAATGCGTGGCGGGGCATCATTAAAACCCGAAGATTTTGTTGAATCAGGATTTCCAATTCTGCATAAGGGTGCGATTAAAAAACACGGATTAATTGAGATTGATCTAAAGAAAAAAACATTTGCATCTTTGCAATATGCTAAACAGAAAAAATCTTCAATCGTCTCAAAAGAATTTATGGCAGTGACACTACGGGATTTAGTTCCAACAGGTCCAAGCATAGGATTGATTGTAAATTTGAATGATGGCGACTATGACGAGTACTTGCTTGCGCAGGGAGCATACGGATTCAAAATTGACCTAAAAAAAATAACACCTGAATACCTAATTGCATTATCAAATATGCCTTCTTTTCGCGAGGTGTTAAAAAAATATTCTGTCGGTAGTACTCAAATCCACATGCGTGGTCCAGTTTTCACAAGTTTAAAAATTAATTTACCTGAAATAAGCATGCAACAGAAATTCTCGCAAGTCATTAAAAATATTTGGAAATTGCGTAGTATTGAAAATTCTTTTTTAGAAAAAGAAAAAGTTCTGATGAATTCACTACAACATCAATCATTTGCGGTGAATTGACATGAGTAACTTTGACTTCTTACAGCGTGAGTGGTTTGCCATACACGACACATGTGTGAAGGCAGAAAGCTATGTTAATAGTGATGCACGTGCAGCGTGCTTCTATGCTCGTATTGCATTGGAGCAAATGGTTGCTTGGCTCTACAAGTACGACAACAACTACAGCTGCTATGACGAGAACTTAGGCGCACGTGTCTACGATCCAAGTTTTCGCGACTCTGCAGGTGAAATCATTTTCACCAAAGCCACAATCTTAGTAACTGTGGGTAATCGCGCTGCACACGGTAAATCAACTAAGCCTGCTGATGCTGTCACAGCAATCACAGAACTCTTTCATGTTGCTTATTGGCTTGCTCGTACATATGGTGAACGTGCGCGACCTGATCCTGCGCTGCAATTCAACTCAACACTAATACCTGCGAATCGTACAGAGCCTGCTATACCAATTGCGCAGCTTGAGCGTGTTGAAACTGATTTGAAAACGCAACAGGCTGAGAACCAAACACTGCGAACACAGCTTGAACAGCTGAAAGAACAGTACGCACGTGTGCGAGCTATAAATTTGCAGACTGTTGATACACACAATTACAACGAGGCACAGACACGCGACTACTTTATTGATCTACTACTAAATGAGGCAGGTTTTGCACTAGATCACGCAGATGACAAAGAGTACAAAGTTGAAGGCATGCCTAACAATGAAAATGTTGGCTATGCAGACTATGTGCTGTGGGGTGCTGATAGAAAGCCACTTGCTGTTGTTGAGGCTAAACGTACGAAACGTAACCCACTCGAAGGTCAGCAACAGGCAAAACTCTATGCTGATTGTTTAGAAGCCAAGTTTGGTCGTAGACCTGTTATCTATCTCACCAACGGCTATGAACATTACTTTTGGGATGACACAGCAGCACCAATGCGCAAAGTATCAGGTTTTCACAAACGTGATGAACTTGAACTGTTGATGCAGCGTCGAACAGCGCGACTTTCGTTGACTACAGAAAATATCAATGCAGACATTGCAGGTCGTGCATATCAGCAGCAGGCTATACGTAGTGTTGCAGAAGCTATTGAACAGCACAATGTTCGCAGAAGCCTGTTGGTAATGGCAACAGGTTCAGGTAAAACTCGTACAGTGATTGCATTGGTTGATTTGATGATGCGCTGCAACTATGTGAAGCGTGTGCTGTTTTTAGCTGATCGCGTGTCGTTAGTTAATCAAGCAGCACGTGAGTTTGGTAAGAATCTTGCAAGTGTAGGAGTAGTTAACCTGCGGGATAACAGCGACGCAACCGGTAGGGTCTATGTCAGCACCTATCCAACTATGCTTAATCTAATCAATAATAATTCAGATGTTGTGCGTAAGTTTGGTATTGGCTACTTTGATCTTGTTATCGTCGATGAAGCTCACCGCAGCATTTATTCAAAGTATGGCGCACTGTTTAACTACTTTGATAGCTACTTGGTTGGATTGACTGCAACACCTAAGAACGAAGTTGATCATAACACCTATCAACTATTTCAGCTTGAGCGTGGTGTGCCGACATTTAACTACAGCTTGGATGAAGCCATACGTGAGCGTCATCTTGTTCCATATAAAGCTATCTCAGTGCCATTAAAGTTTCAACGCGAAGGCATCAAATACGATGACTTAAGTGAAGAAGAAAAGCAGCAGTGGGATGAAAAAGATTGGGGAGAAGAAGGCGCACCTGATCAAGTAGCTGCAGGTGCTTTGAATAAATGGTTGTTTAACGAGGACACGGTTGATAAAGTTTTAGAGCATGTGATGACACAGGGTGAGAAAGTTGCAAGTGGTGATAGGTTGGGTAAAACCATCATCTTTGCTAAAAACAATGACCATGCTGAGTTTATTGAAAAACGCTTCAACGTTAACTATCCGCAATATAAAGGCAAGTTTGCGCGCGTTATCACTTACAAAGTTAACTATGCACAGACGTTGATAGATTCGTTCTCAATAAAAGATGACGAGCCACACATTGCCATCAGCGTAGACATGATGGACACGGGCATTGATGTGCCTGAAGTGCTAAATCTTGTATTTTTCAAACAGGTGCACAGCAAGACCAAGTTTTGGCAAATGATTGGTAGAGGTACACGTTTGTGTGAAAACCTATATGCACCAAATAAAGATAAAAAGTTCTTTAACATCTTTGACTTCTGTCAGAACTTCGAATACTTCAGTCAAAATCCTGACGTAGTTGACAGCACTAAAACAGACAGCTTAGACACTCGCTTGTTTAAGATGCGATTGAGTTTGCTAGATGAAATAGATAACACAGTGCGACCAAAGCCCGCTGAGCCTGCACAAGCAGAGGAAGTAGAGCTGAGGACTTATACCGCTGACCTGTTGCATGACATTGTCAGTAACATGACCTTAGATAATATTTCAGTTAGACCACAACGGCTTTATGTAGAGAAGTACAGTGTTAAAGATATATGGAAGCGTATATCAACAACAGAAACAGCTGAGGCAGCTGATAAATTAGCAGCACTACCTTCGCAGCGAACTGATGCAGAAGAAGAAGCCAAACACTTTGACTACTTGATACTGAGTGCTCAGATCAGTGTATTGCAGACAATGGCGGTGGAAGAGAAAACTAAGTTAGCTGTACAAAAGATAATGTCAGCACTTGAAGAGCAGCCAAGCATACCTGCAATAAGACTGCAGTTGCCACTGATACAGGCATTAGTGGGTGAAGAATGGTGGGCTGACGTTACTGTTGGCATGTTGGAACATGTGCGTAAACAACTGCGTATGTTGGTAAAGCTGATTGAGAAACGCAAACGCAGCATCATCTACACAAACTTTGAAGATGAGATCGGCGAATCTACAACAGTGCCAATGCCGACTGCCGTAAGCGGTATTGATTATGCAAGATTCAAACAGAAAAGTGAAGAATATCTCAAGCAGCACAAAGACCACATTGTGATTGCCAAACTGCGAAAGAATCTACCAATCACTGCTGCAGACCTAGCTGAGCTTGAGCGCATCATGCTTGAGCAGGCAGGTGGTGATTATGTATTGGTAGAGCAGTTGAAATCGGAAACACATGGTTTGGGACTGTTTGTGCGCAGTCTTGTCGGACTTGAGCTTGAAGCTGCTAATGCTGCGATGAGCAAGTTTCTAAGTGATTCAAGTGCAACTAAGAATCAGATTGCATTTGTGCGCTTGATTGTTGAGCAGCTTACGCATGATGGAGCAATGGCAAATATTAGGCTATATCAAAGTCCATTTATTGATCTTGCTGCAGCAGGACCTGAGAGCGTTTTTGCATCTGCCAAAGTCACCGAGTTGTTTGCTGTGATAGAGGACATTAGACAACGAGCTGTTGCATAGGTACTTCGGAATGGCAACAGCAAAGAAATCAACATCGAAGGTGAAAAAGTCTGCAGTAGTGGCTGTGAAGAAAGTCGCGTTGAGTGCTGAGCGAGAACAGCAGCTTGCGGAATGGAAGCAGCGTGAAGCAGCTGACAAAGCGATTTTGATGGATTGGGGGCAGCGATTACAGAAAGCACATAAGCAAGTATCTAAGCTAAACAGTCAATACAGAGATCTGCTTTATGGGTTTCTACAAGAGGCTTATGCTGTTTACAAAGAAGCTCAAGCACATGAGCTTGCTGATAGTTTGTTTGCTAATGTGCGTGGTGCATTGTTGAAGTTGGGCATAAAGATTCAGAGCAATACACCTGATGCGTCACTGATTGTGAGATTGGTCTTTGGTGCTGATGCAAGCGCAAAGAGTGTGAGTGAATACGGCAAAGTCATGCAGGCTGCTGTTGATAGAGGTGTTAAGTCAGATAAATTTGCAGAATGGCTCAAGCAAGAAACACTGACCAAAGTGCTTGCAGAACAACGAGCTATTGAAGCTGAAACAGAAACACCCAAAGACCGACTTGAACGTGCACGTAGAGTGATACTGCGATTGTTGGACATACGCGAAACAAAACCCATCATCACGCACTCTACAACAGCACATGCAGCTGAGAAGATGTTGGGTCGGCACTACGGACTGTGTGTGGCTATTGGACATGCAAGTAGACGCATGGATAGGGAAAACTTCTATTCTGATGTAAATCTCAGCATGGTGCTGCCTGTGAGTTTGGATTTTGAAATCTACATCGTTGACAAGCTGGCTCGTTACATAATCAAAGATGTTGAACTGTACGAATCAAAGATTGACTTATTAAGTGAAAGTGTATGGGCTGATGAGTTGTATGAGCGACTGATTTCTGCGGGTGATGAAGAAGTAGAAGCTAACAATGAGTATTGGTCTAATCGACAACAGGCACAGCTGTATGAAGATCAACAAGAATTTGCTCGTGTAGTGAAACAGAAAAAGATTGATTCAAAAAAGAAAGCTTCTGCAGTTAAGAAAAAAAATTAATTGATTGGATATTAAAATGTCACTTTGGATTGTGCGTGGTGGAAAATACGGTGAATATGAATCAAAATTCATCGAAGAAAATAAAGTATTTTTAACTTGGGGTGATTTAACTGCCAACAACTTGACTGCTATTGCTGACTACAACGGTGTACGTGACAGTGTTGCTAAGCTGCATCCTGACGAGACTAATAGAACAGTAGGTAATTGGTCAGGTCAGATTTGGGCATTTTTACTTGCGATAAAAGTTGATGATTGGATAGTGCTACCGCGCAAGAAAAATAGAACTATTGCAATTGGTAAAGTGATTAGTAATTGTAAATTTGACTCTACTGCTGAGAATGATTACAAACACTACCGCGATATTGAGTGGTTGAATATCGAAATTTCTCGCATTAACTTTGATCAAGATATTTTGTTCTCTTTTGGTGCCGTACAAACAGTCTGTGAAGTTAAGCGCAATGACGCTGAGGCACGTGTTCGTGCAATGTATAAAAACAATTGGCATGTTGCAAATATTCAAACTACTAAAGTTAAACTATCTACGACAAATGCTGAAGCTGTACAAGATGAGATTGCAGTTGACCAAGTTGAGGTTGATTTAGAAGAACTTGCTAGAGATGCAATCGCTAATTTAATCATTCAAAAATTTAAGGGGCACGGTATGGCACGATTAGTGAACGCCATACTACGTGCACAAGGTTTCACAACTTACTTGAGTCCCGAAGGACCTGATAAGGGCGTAGACATACTTGCGGGTAGTGGAGCATTTGGTTTTGAAAATCCTAAAATTTGTGTTCAAGTTAAGTCAGGTGACACGCCTGCTGACCATACTGAATTTACTCACCTTATCGGCGCAATGCAAAGTGTTCAAGCCGATTACGGTTTATTTGTTTCTTGGTCTGACTTTAAACAAACAGTAAACAAAGAAGAAGCAAATAAGTTTTTTAAAGTGAGACTGTGGAATCAAAGTGATTTGATTGAGCAGTTGCTTGCAAATTACGATAAATTAGATCAAAGCATTCAGTCTGAGATCCCCTTAAAGCGTATTTGGCTTGTTGCAAATCAAGATATTTAATCTTCATTTTTGTTGTTAAATGATTGCACTTCGTGCAATCAACTCTGAATGTTTTTCGATCTCACTTGCGTTCGTCTCAAAACATACATCGTATTTTATTGATCTTTTGCTAGGAACAACAAGCCAAGCCATGTTAGATGGCTGAGCTTGGTTCGATGTCTTTTGCTGAGGTCTTTCGAACAACTGATATACACACAACTTGATTAACAAGATAAGGTAGGTATTGCGATCACCTTCTACGTGCTTGCCTTACGCAGCAGCACACTGCCTATATCAGTAGCGGGTGTGCAGCTTGTGGGTTAATTTGGCATCTCCCACTCACTTTGAGCCTGTATAAATTTATACGTGCCTACTTTCACGCATCACTGCGTTACCAACCATTACGGCATCGCAAACGTCATTACACATAGGTGCAGCGTTTAAGGCATCCAACTGTGACATTGGGTAGTGCGATACAGCGAAGAGTAAGAGCTTCGATTGCTTACCGTCACACATCAGAACGGATTTCGCAGCACTATTACATTCGGCGTGCTAACCTTAACCTTACTTGATGCTTTTATTTATGTTGATTGATATGAATCACAGTTATTTCTGAATCTCTTATGCTCAGTTGTGAGATTTTGGTTGCAGAACCGTGTTGCTCGACAATAAAGTTATGTTGCCCTGTTAAACACGAAGGAGAAAATAATGGCAACACTTGCATCGCTGAAATTGGTCACAGCTAAAAAACCCACGCAACAACCCCCTGTTGTACATCGTCGTAACAAACTCAGTGCCAAAGTGCATGAGCAGATTGAACTTGCTCGCGCTCAAAACGCAGGTACTGTGTTTGCACCAACACGCACAAAGACTGTTACAAACACAGAAGGCAATCGTGTGCAGATCACACAACCAAAACGTATCAAAGCGTGGTGGTTTGTTGCAGAAAATGGCAAATGCTGCATTGCTATTCGATACGGTAGCAAAGTACTTGAGCTTGCTAAGGGTAAAACTGCAATCGAAGTTGCAAGTGGTGCAGCTTTGATTGATGCACTTGAAGCTGTTAACGCAGCTGTGATTGCGGGCGAACTTGACTCTCAGATTGAAGCAGCAAGTGGACAGCTGCGCTCAGCATTCGTAAAGTAATTGTGTGTGGATAGAGTAGGGCGCTTGACGGTGTCCTACTCAATAAATACTTGTATGAGATATTTTGAATTCACACCCAACAAACCTCCCACCCCGCAACAAGCTCGGTTAAACAGCTTGAAGCAGCGAGCTGAGATTGCTAAGCAAGCAGTTGCTGCAGAGCGCAAAGCACAGCAGATAGCAAGTGCACAGCAGCGCATTCGAAAGCTAAACGCTGTTTAATCCACCGTTCGAGTCAAATTAGCATGCTTTTGGTGCTTTTGCATGCGTATGCGCAGAGCAGCGAGTGTGTGTGATTTGGTATAGCTAAAATACGCCACACAAGTGTTACTTAAGTAATGCTTGCAGCTCCGATTTTATTGCACAAATCGTTGCACAAACGTCTTTATTTTAGTAAGCTATTGATTTATATAGGTAATTTAGACCACCTAAACGTTGCAAATCCGTGTAGGTCGGTTCGACTCCGGCTCGAGCCTCCACCATTCCCAGCCACTGATTCAACACAGTGGCTTTTTCTTTTTGTCATTCAACCGTTCTGCACACTGGCGCACGGTTTAGGTGGCGATTGTTGGTGGGTCTGCACTTCAGGCAGGGCTGACACTTGCAGCAACTCATTGTGATTAGGCCCTAGTCGCCAAGTGTCGGGTTGAACCGACAACTAATGGTTGGGGGGTAGTTATTAGAAGACGCAGTCAATTGATTAGGGTGTGCGGCAGCTAGTCCCTTGAGTTTCCAGCCAGCGCTGACCTCACCTTACCCCCCATCCCCCTAAATGGGCGGTTGGATTCCCAATTACCTTTGCATAGTATGTTGCTCAAGGGATCACGTAATAAAAGCAGCGTAATTACCAAGGAATCCAGCTTGGTAATAAGTCCTAGGCTGATCTTTTACTATTGATTACTATCGCACTGTCATTGGATAGTATCTGTGTTGGTACTGATTGAGCCTTTAATTGAGCGCCCCACCATGAAAAATCTAATAGCTAAACTTCTTTTACTCTTAGCCCTCAGCAGTCCTACTCTGCTTCTTGCTCAAAATACTGGGGCACCAGAAGGCAGCAAGCTTAGTTCTGCTGAGATAGCAGTTTTAAGAGAAACTCTAAAAGAGCCACCTCCGCTAAATGGTTTGCAACAAAATATCGATATCTATTTCAGAAAAATGGATGGGGTCGCATTTCGTTTGGGCGATATGCAAGAGCGAGAAAGAATACTTAGAGAATGGAATCAAGTTTCTACTAATTTAGATGCCAGATGGACTTATGCAAGCTTTTTAATGAACACTGAGAAAATTCAAGAAGGATTTTCTCTATTTGAAAATTTAATTAAAGATATAAAAAATCCACAAGAGAGCGTTAGGGCTAGAGCCCGACTTGCTATCAACTACATTGATCAAAGTAATTTAAAGCGCGCACAAGAACTTTTAAATGAAGCTGATGAAATTATCAAGAGTAGATTCAATAATTCTCGATTTGGGAAAGATGCTTATTGGTATGTCCGAGCAGAAATGGAATACAACAACATACGCGGCAGGCTTTATCTTCGGCATGGAAAATTTGAACAGGCTCTAGAAGCATCAAGATTGGCTAATCTTAGAGGGATTGAGCTACAAAAATATGAGTCACAAGCCGATGAAAGACAAAGAACATTTAGCCGTTCAGGTCATACATGGGTACTGACGGAAGCGGCAATGATCCAAACTGCTATGGGTAAGTTGTTTGATGCTGATGAATCTCTACGTTCTGCATACACGTTATTTAAGCAATACGGCTTGACAGAAGACACAATGATTGATTTCTATCGCCGTGTTGCCAGCTTGCGGTTTAACGAAGGGCGTTATCCGGAAGCAATCAAAGTGTATGAAATGGTCTTGGAAATTCAAAAAAAGCAAGGCCTCAACCCCGCTTCCCCACAAGTTTTTTATACACGAAATGGGATCATTAGCAGTCAAGTAGCGCAAAAGAAATGGCAAGAAGCAATTACTCAATTCGACGAAGTAGATGTGTTGACGAAAGGCAATCCTCGTTTACAAAACGTTACGCGTCAAGTTGAGGCAAGATCATTAACCTACTTAAATATTGGCCGCATAACCCAAGCCCAACAGTTAATGCGGGGGACTATGCGCTGGCATACTGAAAATTTCGGTGCAAATCATTACTACACCGCTATCACGCGTGGCGTATATGCAATGACTTTGGCTGCTAGTAATACGGATACCGATCAAGCCAATGCACGCATTGAATTTGATCAATCTATCAAAGATATGACTACGCCAAATATGTTGTCAACTGACTACCAAGAAAGTCCCTATCGACAAGACTTAAAGCGAACAATCATCAAAGCTTATTTAAAGCTTCTAACGAAATCTGGTACAGATAGTAAAAAGGATGCAGAAGAAGCATTCATTGCTACCAATGCGCTCATTGCATCCTCTGTCCAGCAAGCCATATCAGAAGCGGCAGCTCGCGCTGGGGTTAAAGATCCAAAACTAGCAGAGGTGGTTCGTAAAGACCAAGACGCAAAAAATGAATTAACAACTCTCTACAGCTATTTAACAGCCCAAGGTAGCGAGGGTGGCGATAAACGCAATCCAGAGATTGTTAAGTCTATGAAAAATCGTATTACTGAACTGGAGAGCGCACGCAAAGAAATTAAATCTCAGATTCAAAAGAATTTCCCTGACTATTTTCAGTTGCTCCAGCCCAAAGTGCCCAATCCTGGCGATATAGCAAAGCTTCTAGGCGATAACGAAGTTTTCATCTCTCTACTTCCTACTGAAAGTGAAACGTACATCTTCGCTGTAGCCTCAGATGGAAAAGTTTTATTCAAAACAAGTAGCCTCACGCAATCTGACATTCAAAGAATGGTCAAGAAGATTCGCACAACTCTAGATGTTGCAGCACTCGGAGTCAATGCGCCTAACTTTGATACCAAAACCTCATTTGAGCTTTATCAGCAATTATTTCAGCCTATCAATTCTTTAATGCAGGGTAAGCGGCATTTGATAATCGCCGCTTCTGGCTCATTAGGACAAATCCCTTTTTCTGTCTTGCCCACACAAGCTCAAAAACCTAATGCAGAAACTGCTTGGCTCGCTCGCCAATTCGCTGTTAGTCATATCCCTTCTGCAAGTTCTTGGGCATCGCTAAAGCGACTTGAACAAAGCCCATCTGGATCACAAGCCATGATGGCTTGGGGAGATCCATTGTTTAATCCAAAGCTAGCTAGTGTTTCCAGCGCTCCAAATCTTGTTCGTTCAGTACTAACACAGCGTAAAGATGAAAATTTTGATTTTGACAAAGTAAAAGTAGATATTGTTCGGTATTTTGAAGTGCCCCCCTTGCCTGAAACCCGTGACGAAGTCCTCGCGCTTGCTAAAACATTGAACGCCGATCCAAAGAGCGATGTCTTTTTAGGAAAATTTGCAACTCGTGAGTCAGTCATGTCAGCTAGTAACGATGGACGACTAGCCAAGAAGAAAGTGGTTGTTTTTGCAACCCATGGTTTATTGGCTGGCGATTTGCCTCATTTAGATCAACCCGCACTTGCGATGGCCACATCAGAACAAGCTGGGCTGTCGCCGCTGCTCACCTTAGAAGATGTCTTGAGTCTCAAACTCAATGCAGACTGGGTGGTCTTGAGTGCATGTAATACCGCAGGTGCAGATGGCCGCGTGGAAGAAGCCATGTCAGGATTAGCCCGCGGATTTTTCTACGCTGGAAGCAGAAGTTTATTGGTCACCCATTGGTCTGTAGAGAGCGAAAGTGCCATGCAACTGACTACTTCTACTTTTGATGCCTACCAAAACGATCCAAAAATACAACGCGCAGAGGCATTGAGGATTGCGATGCTCAAAGTTATGCAGGAAAAACGTTTCGCGCATCCAACGTTCTGGGCGCCTTATGCATTGGTGGGTGAGGGTGGGCGATAGGCTTAATTAGTTG
>Ga0214919_10010792_pt1 | contig 11499 bp, 7 predicted proteins | sample LL1503_MetaG_FD_177994 | JGI IMG/M metagenome (GOLD analysis project Ga0214919, IMG submission 177994) | Freshwater microbial communities from Lake Lanier, Atlanta, Georgia, United States - LL-1503 | ecosystem: Environmental > Aquatic > Freshwater > Lake | place: USA: Georgia | collected 2015-03-15
TCGCAAGTTGCTGGACCAAGGTCAAGCGGGTGACAACGTGGGGATTTTGCTGCGTGGCACCAAGCGAGAAGACGTGGAGCGTGGCCAGGTGCTGTGCAAGCCCGGTTCAATCAAGCCCCACACCCACTTCACGGCTGAGGTGTATGTGTTGAGCAAGGATGAGGGCGGACGCCACACACCTTTCTTCAACAACTACCGTCCCCAGTTCTATTTCCGTACAACGGACGTGACAGGTGCGATCGAGTTGCCTGAGGGCAAGGAGATGGTGATGCCTGGAGACAACGTGTCGATCACGGTGAAGTTGATCCACCCGATTGCGATGGAAGAGGGCTTGCGCTTTGCTATTCGCGAGGGTGGCAAAACCGTCGGCGCCGGCGTCGTCGCCAAGATCATTGCTTGATCGTTATTGAAGAGCGTTCAGCACCGCGTGCGCTGAACAGTGCCATGCGATAGGGGTATAGCTCAATTGGCAGAGCGTCGGTCTCCAAAACCGAAGGTTGGGGGTTCGATTCCCTCTGCCCCTGCCACCAGATTTCTGGTGCACCACAAGCCCGCCAAGCATTGGCGGGCTTCGGTCTCTTCAACAAGCCATCTTTTCCTAACTGAATGTATTGATCGCCATGTCTTCTGCTCAGATAGAAACCGTTTTCAGCACTGCTGACAAAGCCAAGCTGGCCGCTGCGCTGGCTTTGGTGGTTGCGGCGGTGGTGGCCTTTTATGCGCTGTCTGCGCAAGGCGGTTTGGTGCAGTGGGCCTCCTTGCTGGGTTGTTTGTTATTGGCTGTGGTGGTTTTTTTCACCTCTATGCATGGCCGCCAATTGGTGGGTTTCGGTCATGATGCTTGGCGCGAAATTCAAAAAGTGGTGTGGCCTGCCCGCAAAGAGGCCATGCAAATGACGGCCTATGTTTTCGGTTTTGTATTTTTGATGGCCTTGTTTTTATGGGTCACAGACAAAACCATTGAATGGGTGTTTTACGACTTGATTCTGGGATGGAAAAAATAATGACCGAAGAATCTCTGGAAAACACTTTGATCACCACGGCCCCTGCGCATCCCGATATGCGTTGGTATGTGGTTCATGCTTATTCAGGCATGGAAAAAGCCGTTGAGCGCAACATCGTGGAGCGCATCAACCGCGCTGGCATGCAGTCCAAATTTGGCCGTATTTTGGTTCCCACCGAAGAGGTGGTTGAGATGAAAAACGGTCAGCGCAAAACCACTGAGCGCCGCTTTTTTCCTGGCTATGTGCTGGTCGAGATGATCATGGACGATGAAAGCTGGCATTTGGTCAAGCACACCAACAAAGTCACGGGCTTTGTTGGCGGTGCTCGTAACCGTCCAGCCCCCATTTCGCAAGACGATGTTTTGAAAATCGTCAACCAAATGCAAGAGGGTACTGACAAGCCCCGTCACAAAGTGGAATTCATGGTGGGTGAGTTTGTGCGCGTCAAAGACGGTCCTTTCACTGATTTCAACGGTACTGTCGAAGAAGTGAATTACGACAAAAACAAAATGCGTGTGTCGGTGACCATTTTTGGTCGTGCCACACCGGTTGAATTGGAGTTCGGTCAGGTTGAGAAGACGTAGGTCTTTTCAAGAACAAACCTGATCTGTTGACAAAGAATCACAGCGCTTCCCGACTCGGCGCTGGTGTGTTGAACAAGAGTCGTTAACCCCGGGGAGCCCTCAACAGGCGTTTGTACCCGCAAGGAGAAAAGCATGGCGAAGAAAATCGTCGGCTTCATCAAGCTGCAAGTGCCAGCTGGTAAAGCCAATCCATCGCCACCTATTGGCCCCGCTTTGGGTCAACGTGGTTTGAACATCATGGAATTCTGCAAGGCGTTCAACGCCCAAACCCAAGGCGTTGAGCCCGGTTTGCCATTGCCTGTGGTCATCACAGCGTTTGCAGACAAGTCCTTCACCTTCATCATCAAGACGCCTCCCGCGGTTACCTTGATCAAAAAAGCTATCAAGCTCGACAAAGGCTCATCCAGACCCCACGTTGACAAGGTTGGCAAGATCACCCGTGCGCAGTTAGAAGAGATTGCTAAAACCAAAATGGTTGACATGACTGCCGCCGATTTGGACGCTGCTGTTCGCACCATCGCTGGCTCTGCCCGTTCCATGGGCGTCACCGTGGAGGGCGTGGTATGAGCAAGCTCACCAAAAAACAAAAAGCTGTTGCTGGCAAAGTCGACAGCAACAAGCTGTACCCTTTTGCAGATGCTTTGGCCATCGTCAAAGAATGCGCCACTGCCAAGTTCGATGAATCCATCGACGTGGCTGTGCAACTCGGCATTGATGCCAAAAAATCCGACCAAGTGGTCCGTGGTGCCGTCGTGTTGCCCAATGGCACTGGCAAAACTGCCCGCGTGGCCGTGTTCGCCCAAGGCGCCAAAGCTGAAGAAGCCTTGGCCGCTGGTGCTGACGTGGTCGGCATGGATGATTTGGCTGCCCGTGTGAAAGCTGGCGACATGCCTTTTGATGTGGTCATTGCCGCGCCAGACGCCATGCGGGTGGTCGGTACTTTGGGTCAAATTTTGGGCCCACGTGGTTTGATGCCTAACCCCAAAGTGGGCACCGTCACCCCCGATGTGGCCACCGCTGTGAAAAACGCCAAAGCCGGTCAAGTGCAGTTCCGCGTTGACAAGGCTGGCATCGTGCACGGCACCATTGGTCGTCGTTCATTTGACAGCGACAAGTTGCACGGCAACTTGGTGGCCCTCATCGATGCTTTGAACAAAGCCAAGCCTGCGACCAGCAAAGGTGTTTACCTGCGCAAAGTGGCGGTGTCGTCCACCATGGGTGTGGGCGTGCGTGTAGATACACAAACTCTGAACGCTTAAAGCGTTTGGCAATTTCTGATGTGGCTTGCAAAAGCGGCATCAGAAGCGGTGGGTCGGGTCGGTTACCAAACTGGCTTGAGCCATCCAAGACCGTTGGCGTGCAAATCTATTGCACTTAATTCACCAGCCAACGCAGATGGCGATCCCGCTGTAAAGATTTTTTCTTCACAGTCAGGTCGCTGCAAAAGTGGCGTGTTCAAGGGGTAACCCGAGACACATTTTGAAGGAGTAGACCTTGAGTCTGAATCGCAGTGAAAAAGAAGCAGTGGTTGCCGAAGTGGCAGGACTTGCAGCACAAGCGCAGACGCTGGTGATGGCGGAATACCGCGGCATCACGGTCGCTGACATGATCAAGTTTCGCGCCAATGCGCGCAGCCAAGGCGTATCGCTGAGTGTGTTGAAAAACACCTTGGCCCGCCGCGCTGTCGCAGGTACGTCATTCGAAGGTGTCGCAGACCAGATGACCGGTCCGCTGATCTATGGTTTTTCTACCGATGCTGTTGCAGCCGCGAAAGTGGTTGCGGATTTCGCCAAGACCAATGACAAGTTGGTCATTCGCGGCGGCGCATTTGCAGGAAAAGCCCTGGACGTCAACGGCGTCAAACAACTGGCCAGCATCCCTTCCAAGGAAGTGTTGCTTGCGCAGTTGTGTGGTTTGCTCATGTCACCCATGTCTCGCACCGCAGTGGTGCTTGGCGCATTGGCAACGAAAAAAGGCGAAGTGGCTGCAGCCTAAGGCGGGCAGCAGCGCATTCAAACATTTGCTGCCCATTGGGCAGCCCTGAACATTGAAGGAAATCATCATGGCATTCGATAAAGACGCATTTTTGACCGCACTGGACAGCATGACGGTCATGGAACTCAACGATTTGGTGAAAGCCATCGAAGAGAAATTTGGTGTGAGCGCTGCAGCCATGGCTGCACCTGCTGCTGCCGGTGGTGGCGGTGGCGCAGCGGCTGCTGAAGAGAAAACAGACTTCAACGTCATGTTGCTCGATGCAGGCGCCAACAAGGTGTCCGTCATCAAGGCTGTGCGCGAAATCACCGGCTTGGGCTTGAAAGAAGCCAAAGACCTGGTCGACGGCGCACCCAAAGCTGTCAAAGAAGGCGCGCCCAAGGCCGACGCCGAAGCTGCAAAGAAGAAATTGGAAGAAGCTGGCGCCAAGGTCGAACTCAAGTAAACCTTCAGCGTTTCAAGGCTGGTCACTCTGTCCAAGGGTGCCAGCCTTTTGTGCTCACAGAGCACACCCCAGAGCAGCTCATGTGCTTTTCTGGAGTGTCTTCTGATCTGACTGCAGAAGAACCTTGGTTCGGGTTGTGTGCAATGCGCAACCGTCCGCCAACGCTGGTAGTGGCCAGCGGGCCAAGCCAGCGTGCAGGTGATAACAGCCTGTGCGTGACCAGTCGCCGAGAGAAATCAGTCCGGAGAATTCATGGCCTACACATTTACCGAACGCAAGCGTATCCGCAAGAGTTTCGGCAGCCGCGATAGCGTGCTCGCAGTTCCTTACCTGTTACAGATGCAAAAAGACGCTTACACCGCATTTTTGCAAGCCGATACGCCGCCCAAAAAACGCACCTCCGAAGGCTTGCAAGCCGCCTTTGAAGCCGCCTTCCCCATTGTTTCGCACAATGGTTTCGTTGAGATGAAGTACCTTGAGTACAACTTGGCCAAGCCCGCCTTCGATGTGCGTGAATGCCAAACCCGTGGACTCACTTTTTCTTCAGCTGTGCGCGCCCGCGTTCAACTGATCATTTACGACCGCGACTCCTCCACGCCTCAATCCAAGGTGGTCAAGGAAGTCAAAGAACAAGAGGTCTACATGGGCGAAGTGCCCTTGATGACCGATAAAGGTTCTTTCATCATCAACGGTACCGAGCGCGTCATCGTGTCGCAGTTACACCGTTCACCTGGCGTGTTCTTCGAGCACGACAAAGGCAAAACACACAGCTCTGGCAAATTGCTTTTCAGTGCCCGAATCATCCCCTATCGCGGTTCATGGCTGGACTATGAGTTCGACCCCAAAGACATTTTGTATTTCCGCGTCGACCGTCGCCGCAAAATGCCTGTCACGATTTTGCTCAAAGCCATTGGTTTGACGCCTGAAGCCATTTTGGCCAATTTCTTCGTCAACGACACGTTCAAATTGATGGACAGTGGCGCACAAATGGAATTTGTCTCAGAACGTTTGCGTGGTGAAGTCGCTCGCTTTGACATTACCGACAAGAACGGCAATGTGGTGGTTGCCAAAGACAAGCGCATCACTGCACGTCACACCCGCGAAATGGAGCAAACCGGTACAACCCATGTGTCCGTTCCTGAAGATTTTCTGATTGGTCGTGTGGTTGCTCGCAACATCGTTGACGAAGAAACCGGTGAAATCATTGCAAAGGCCAACGAAGAGCTGACCGAGGCTTTGTTGAAAAAATTGCGTTCCAGTGGCGTACAAGATTTGCAATGCATCTACACCAATGAATTGGACCAAGGCGCTTATATTTCGCAAACCCTGCGTATTGACGAAACCGCAGACGAGTTTGCTGCACGCGTGGCTATCTACCGCATGATGCGCCCTGGCGAGCCGCCCACCGAAGACGCGGTGCAAGCACTGTTCCAACGCTTGTTCTACAACCCCGACACTTACGACTTGTCGCGCGTGGGTCGCATGAAGTTCAATGCGCGTGTGGGCCGTGAAGAGTCCACCGGACCCATGGTGCTTAACAACGAAGACATTTTGGCGGTGGTCAAAATTTTGGTTGACTTGCGTAACGGCCGTGGAGAAGTTGACGATATCGATCACTTGGGCAACCGCCGTGTGCGCTGCGTCGGCGAATTGGCCGAAAACCAATACCGTACCGGATTGGCACGTATCGAAAAAGCGGTGAAAGAGCGTTTGGGTCAAGCCGAACAAGAGCCGTTGATGCCGCATGACCTGATCAACTCCAAGCCCATCTCTGCCGCGCTCAAAGAATTTTTTGGCGCGTCACAGCTGTCGCAATTCATGGACCAAACCAATCCTTTGTCCGAGATCACACACAAACGTCGTGTGTCAGCTCTGGGCCCAGGCGGTTTGACCCGTGAGCGTGCAGGCTTCGAGGTACGCGATGTGCACGTTACCCATTACGGTCGTGTGTGTCCCATTGAAACACCTGAAGGCCCCAACATTGGCCTGATCAATTCATTGTCGTTGTATGCGCGTTTGAATGAATACGGTTTCATTGAAACCCCCTACCGCCGTGTGATCGATGGCAAGGTCACCATGGAAATCGATTACCTCTCGGCCATAGAAGAAGCCAAGTACGTGATTGCGCAGGCCAACGCCGTGTTGGACAAAGACGATCGCTTGACCGGTGACTTGGTTTCTGCCCGTGAAAAAGGCGAATCCATTTTGTGTGGCAAAGAGCGCGTGCAGTATATGGACGTGTCACCTGCACAGATTGTTTCTGTGGCAGCCTCTTTGGTGCCGTTCCTTGAGCACGATGACGCCAACCGCGCCTTGATGGGCGCCAACATGCAACGACAAGCAGTACCTGTATTGCGCCCTGAAAAAGCCTTTGTGGGTACCGGTATCGAGCGTGTTGCAGCAATTGACTCTGGCACCGTGGTGACTGCATTGCGCGGTGGTGTGGTCGACTATGTCGATGCCACCCGTATCGTGGTGCGCGTGAACGATGCCGAAACCCAAGCGGGCGAAGTGGGTGTCGACATTTACAACCTCATCAAATACCAGCGTTCCAACCAAAACACCAACATCCATCAACGCCCTATCGTCAAGCGTGGAGACAAATTGGCCAAAGGCGATGTGGTGGCTGACGGTGCATCGACCGACTTGGGCGAATTGGCCTTGGGTCAAAACATGCTGGTGGCCTTCATGCCTTGGAACGGCTACAACTTCGAAGACTCCATCCTCATCTCTGAGCGTGTTGTGGCCGAAGACCGTTACACCTCTATTCATATCGAAGAGTTGGTGGTGATGGCTCGTGACACCAAATTGGGGGCAGAAGAGATTTCACGTGACATCCCCAACTTGGCCGAGCAACAGCTCAACCGATTGGACGAGTCCGGCATCATCTTCGTGGGTGCCGAAGTGCAACCCGGCGATGTGCTGGTGGGCAAGGTCACACCCAAAGGTGAGACCACACTCACACCCGAAGAAAAACTCTTGCGTGCCATCTTCGGTGAAAAGGCGTCCGACGTGAAAGACACCTCACTGCGTGTCGATCAAGGTTCTCAAGGCACTGTCATTGATGTGCAAGTCTTCACCCGTGAAGGCATTGTGCGCGACAAGCGTGCACAGCAAATCATTGACGACGAGTTGAAGCGTTTCCGCTTGGACTTGAATGACCAACTGCGTATTGTGGAGGCCGATGCATTTGACCGTATTGGCAAATTGTTGAATGGCAAAACCGCCAATGGTGGCCCCAACAAATTGCCCAAAGGCAGCAAGATCGACAAAGCCTATTTGGAAAGCGTCGAGAAATTCCATTGGTTCGATATTCGTCCAGCCGACGAAGACACTGCGTCACAGTTAGAGAGCATCAAAAATGCTTTGGCCCAAACCCGTCACAGCTTTGATTTGGCCTTTGAAGAAAAGCGCAAAAAACTCACCCAAGGCGACGAGTTGCCAGCCGGTGTGTTGAAGATGGTCAAGGTGTATTTGGCTGTGAAGCGTCGCTTGCAGCCTGGTGACAAGATGGCGGGTCGCCACGGCAACAAAGGTGTGGTCTCCAAAATCGTGCCTGTGGAAGACATGCCCTACATGGCCGATGGCACACCTGTGGATATCGTGCTCAACCCCTTGGGCGTGCCTTCGCGTATGAACGTGGGTCAGGTGTTGGAAGTGCATTTGGGCTGGGCTGCCAAAGGTATTGGTCAGCAGTTGGGACACATGATGCAAGAAGAAGCCAAAGCAGCAGAGATTCGCACTTTCCTTGAAACCTTGTACAACAGCACAGGTCACAAAGAAGAGCTGACCAAACTGACGGACAAAGATATCAAAGAGATGGCAAATAACCTCTCAACCGGTATTCCGTTTGCAACACCCGTGTTCGATGGCGCATCGGAAGAAGATATCCGCACCATGCTGAAACTGGCGTATCCCGAAGAGGTGGTACAGGCCAAAGGCCTGACAGCTGCACGCACCCAAGCGCATTTGTTTGATGGCCGTACTGGTGACGCGTTTGAGCGTCCCACCACGGTGGGCTATATGCATGTGTTGAAGTTGCACCATTTGGTCGACGACAAAATGCATGCACGCTCGACGGGTCCTTACAGCTTGGTCACACAGCAGCCGCTGGGCGGCAAGGCCCAGTTTGGTGGACAGCGTTTTGGCGAGATGGAGGTCTGGGCTTTGGAGGCCTACGGTGCTTCGTACACACTGCAAGAAATGCTCACCGTCAAATCCGACGACGTGCAAGGCCGTACCAAGGTGTACGAAAGCATTGTCAAAGGCGAACACGCCATCGAAGCGGGCATGCCCGAGTCGTTCAACGTGTTGGTTAAAGAAATTCGTTCATTGGGCATCGATATAGAGTTGGAGCGTTCATGAAATCATTACTCGACCTCTTTAAGCAGTTCACTCCTGATGAGCATTTCGATGCCATCAAAATTGGATTGGCTTCACCGGAAAAAATCCGCTCATGGTCTTTTGGCGAAGTCAAAAAACCTGAAACCATCAACTACCGCACCTTCAAGCCCGAGCGTGACGGTTTGTTTTGCGCCAAGATTTTCGGGCCCATCAAGGACTACGAATGTTTGTGCGGCAAATACAAACGTCTGAAACACCGTGGTGTGATTTGCGAGAAATGCGGCGTTGAAGTCACCCAAACCAAAGTACGTCGCGAGCGCATGGGCCATATCGATTTGGCTGCGCCTTGTGCCCACATCTGGTTTTTGAAATCCCTGCCCAGCCGCTTGGGCTTGGTGTTGGACATGACCTTGCGTGACATCGAACGCGTGTTGTACTTTGAAGCCTATGTCGTGACCGACCCTGGCATGACATCGCTCAAGAAGTACGCCATCATGACCGAAGACGACTATGAAGCCAAGCGCATAGAACTGGGCGACGAGTTTCAAGCCAAGATGGGCGCCGAGGGCATTCGTGATTTGCTCGAGACCATGGAAATCGATATGGAGATTGAAAAACTCCGCAACGATTTGACCGGCTCTGAAGTCAAAATCAAGAAGAACGCCAAGCGCTTGAAGGTTCTTGAAGCTTTCAAAAAGTCCGGTATCAAGCCTGAGTGGATGGTGTTGTCGGTATTGCCGGTGCTGCCACCCGATTTGCGTCCCTTGGTTCCTTTGGATGGTGGCCGTTTCGCCACTTCCGATTTGAACGACCTCTACCGTCGCGTCATCAACCGCAACAGCCGTTTGCGCCGTTTATTGGAATTGAATGCGCCTGAAATCATTGCCCGCAATGAAAAGCGTATGTTGCAAGAAGCTGTCGACAGTTTGTTAGACAACGGCCGTCGCGGCAAAGCCATGACCGGCGCCAACAAGCGCGCGTTGAAGTCTTTGGCCGACATGATCAAAGGCAAGTCTGGACGTTTCCGCCAGAACTTGTTGGGCAAGCGTGTCGACTACTCTGGTCGTTCCGTGATTACCGTGGGCCCTACCCTTAAGTTGCACCAATGCGGTTTGCCCAAGCTCATGGCCTTGGAACTCTTCAAGCCTTTCATCTTCAGCAAACTGGAGTTGATGGGCATCGCCACCACCATCAAGGCGGCCAAGAAAGAAGTGGAAGCCGGTACGCCCGTGGTGTGGGACATCTTGGAAGAGGTCATCAAAGAGCATCCGGTGTTGCTCAACCGTGCGCCGACGCTGCACCGCTTGGGTATTCAAGCGTTCGAACCTATCTTGATTGAAGGCAAAGCCATTCAGTTGCATCCCTTGGTGTGTTCCGCGTTCAACGCCGACTTTGACGGCGACCAGATGGCGGTGCACATTCCTTTGTCGGTGGAAGCCCAAATGGAAGCCCGCACTTTGATGCTGGCTTCCAACAACGTGCTGTTCCCGGCCAACGGTGAACCTTCTATCGTGCCGTCACAAGACGTGGTGCTGGGTTTGTACTACACCACCCGTGAACGCATCAATGGCAAAGGTGAAGGCTTGGTGTTTGCCGACATTGGTGAGGTGCAACGTGCACTCGACGCCGATGTGGTGGAACTCACCGCCAAAGTCACTGTGCGCATGACCGAGTGGGCCAAAGACAAAGAGACTGGCGAATTCAGCAGCAGTGCTTCTCTGGTGGAAACCACCGTGGGCCGTGCCTTGTTGTCTGAAATCCTGCCCAAAGGCTTGCCTTTCAGCCACTTGAACAAGGCTTTGAAGAAAAAAGAAATCTCCAAGCTCATCAACACCTCTTTCCGCAAATGCGGTTTGAAAGAGACCGTGGTGTTTGCCGACAAATTGTTGCAAAACGGTTTCCGCTTGGCGACACGCGCTGGTATTTCCATCTGTATCGACGACATGTTGGTGCCGCAAGAAAAGCACGCCATCATCGAGAGCGCTGAAAAAGAAGTCAAAGACATTGAACAGCAGTACGTGTCCGGTTTGGTGACTTCTGGGGAGCGCTACAACAAGGTGGTGGACATTTGGGGCAAAGCCGGTGACGCTGTGTCCAAGGTGATGATGGACCAACTCCGCAAAGAGAAAACCATTGACCGCCATGGCAAAGAAGTCGAGCAAGAGTCGTTTAACTCCATCTACATGATGGCAGACTCCGGTGCGCGTGGTTCTGCAGCCCAGATTCGCCAGTTGGCAGGTATGCGTGGTTTGATGGCCAAGCCAGATGGCTCCATCATTGAAACGCCTATCACTGCGAACTTCCGTGAAGGTCTGAACGTATTGCAGTACTTCATCTCCACCCACGGTGCGCGCAAAGGTTTGGCTGACACGGCGCTGAAAACCGCTAACTCAGGCTATTTGACGCGCCGTTTGGTTGACGTGACCCAAGACTTGGTGGTGATCGAGCAAGACTGCGGCACGTCCAACGGTCAAGTCATGCGCGCCATTGTGGAAGGCGGTGAGGTGATTGAATCCTTGCGTGACCGCGTATTGGGTCGCTCGGTAGCCGAAGATGTGGTGCATCCCGAATCTCGTCAAACCTTGGTGCCCGCTGGCCATATGCTGGACGAAGATTTGATTGATGAAATCGAAGCCTTGGGCGTGGACGAAATAAAAGTGCGTACGGCACTCAATTGCGAAACCCGTTTTGGCTTGTGTGCCAAGTGCTATGGCCGTGATTTGGGTCGTGGCGGTTTGGTCAACGTGGGTGAAGCCGTGGGCGTGATTGCAGCCCAATCCATTGGTGAGCCTGGAACACAGTTGACCATGCGTACCTTCCACATCGGTGGTGCTGCGTCTCGTGCTGCCGTCGCCTCCAGTGTCGACGCCAAGTCCAATGGTGTGATTGGTTTTAACGCCACCATGCGTTATGTCACCAACAGCAAAAAAGAGTTGGTCGTTATCTCGCGTTCGGGCGAGATCGTCATTCATGATGAACAAGGTCGCGAGCGTGAGCGTCACAAAGTGCCTTATGGCGCGATTTTGGCGGTCAAGCCTGACCAAGCCATCAAAGCCGGCACCATCTTGGCGAACTGGGACCCCTTGACACGCCCTGTGATTACCGAGTTTGCGGGTCAGGTTCGTTT
>Ga0214919_10010793_pt1 | contig 11499 bp, 8 predicted proteins | sample LL1503_MetaG_FD_177994 | JGI IMG/M metagenome (GOLD analysis project Ga0214919, IMG submission 177994) | Freshwater microbial communities from Lake Lanier, Atlanta, Georgia, United States - LL-1503 | ecosystem: Environmental > Aquatic > Freshwater > Lake | place: USA: Georgia | collected 2015-03-15
GCCAAAAGCAAAAGATCTTCGTTCTGTGGTAGAAAAATTGATTACCATTGGAAAAAAAGGGGGGCTTCATTGTCATCGCCAGCTCATTTCACAGCTGAAGGATGGTGGAGTTGCAAAGAAAGTTCTTACAGAACTCTCAGCCCGCTATGCCAATCGTTCTGGGGGATATACCCGCGTGATCAAGACTGGTTTTCGTTATGGAGATGCAGCGCCTATGGCGATTATTGAGCTCGTGGATCGTCCTGTTGCGGACGCCATTGCTGACGATGCTAAGGGTTCAAAAACTATCGACGCCTAAAGATTTTTTATAGAAATTTCAAAAACGTTTTAGAGAGCCCATTTTCGACCATTGTCGGAAGTGGGTTTTTTTTGCTCATTACTCTGGTTATTTCAACATCTTATTATCAGGGCTGACGCATCTAAAATTATCTTTCTTTTGTGCAACGCTGAAAATCCCCAAAACTCCAGTCATCCCGAGCCGCCGAAGCTTTAGCGAAGGCAGGCGTGGGGACCCAGCCCTTGTCCCGCCTTCACGAACCCCGCCTTAAGGCGGGGTGTGGTGATCTCGTGACGCATTCGTCACAGGAAACTGGGTCCCCACGTCGCACTTATCAGCGCTCCTTGGGATGACGGCGGCTCGGGAAAGGCTTCGCCTTAAATCAGGATATGAGAGGAAAATCTCTGTAGAAATATTTAGATGCGTCAGCCCTGATCTTATTTATCACCCTTGAGTTTCACAAGCCATAAGCGTAGGATGTCTTAAAAGGTTTATTTATAAAGATATAAAAGATGGATAACACGTTTAAACTGATGAACCCTGTGCAATGGCACGAGGGTCTTTTATTGTATCCCCAGCATTTTCAGCAAATGCGTCGTGAATTTCAAGAATTGAGTCTCTGTTATTTGAGCATGAGCACACCTTACTATTGGGGTGTGAGGCATATTTCTATTGATGAGGGTGCTTTTTCTTCTGGCGTATTACGGATTAAAACGTTGCTTGCCGTTATGCCGGATGGAAGTGTTGTGAGCCATGACGAGGGATCTCTTCAAAAAATTGAAATTAATTTAAGGGATTATGCAGAGGAACTGGATAAAGGTTCCTTAATGATTCACTTAGCCGTCATACGATACCAAAAAGATATGCCCGCAGTGCATGGGGATTTCCCCCGATATGATTCAATCGAAAGCCCACCGCTTCCCGATGAAAATACAGGAGAGGGGGCTGTTCCCATTCCACGGATTGCCATGAAAGTTTACTTGGTCGTGGGGGACAATGTTCCTGTACGGTATGCAAGCTTTCCTCTTTTCAAAATTAAAGCCCACGATGGTGGTGTTGTCTTTGAGGACTTTATTCCCCCCGCAACCGATATTCGAAAATCTGGGGTCATAGGGCGTTTTGGAGGTGATGTGGTGAAAGATCTGCGTAAACACACAGCGCTTCTTTCAGAAAGACTGCAGGCTCCCATGACGCAGGACATGGCCCCTGTTTTGGATCAATACAAAAAAAATTACGATATTTTAGTGAGTCGCCTTCTTTCTCTAGAGGCATTGGTGAACGCGGAAGAAATGCATCCGTTTACTTTGTACAGAGAACTTTGTGAGGTTGCAGGTGTATTTTGTGCCTTTAGCCGTGGGTATATGCCGCCTATTTTTGATGCCTATAATCACAACGATTTAAGAAAAACGTTTAAAGCCGTTGTGGACTTAATCAATCAAATGCTGGACTTCATAAAAAGTGCATCTTCCTCCTTTGCATTTCGTTTGGAAGATCGTATATTCAAAAATGTGCTGAAGCCTGAATGGTTGCAGGGGAGTAGTGTTATTCTTGGGGTGACACTTCCTTCGGGGGCTACGTCTCGTGCGATGACAGATTGGATAAAAGAAGCTGTTATTTCTTCAGCCTCTATGGCTCAAAAAGCTATAGAAAAGCGCGTTTTAGGGGCGTCTCGGGAAATTGTTGAGCAAGTGCCAGAACTTGGTTTGACGATGACGCGAGGGAAGCTTCTGTTGCGCGTTGATGCGCGCTCTGAATACGTGAAAACGGGAGAAGAGCTTTATATTTTTAATGTATCCGATGCGGATGGGGTGCGCCCTGCAGAAGTTGTCTTGTATACGGCATCAGAATAAAGAAGGAAAGCATTTATGCAGCATGAAAAACTTATGGAGTCCCTGATTGTTAAGGACTTTAGGGGTTTTTATGAAGATATCGTGAGATTGAAAGCAAAAGCTTTGTCCGGAGATTTTATTGCGGCCGATATGGAAAACGGGGATGATACGGAAACTCCTCCCTCAACACTCTGTAAATATATCCAACAGCGTATTCTTCATCTTCTCAATGAGCAAAAAACCTATGTAGAACGCTATGGCGGTGAATTTGCGCTACGCTATTATCAAGAAGCCCAGTATATTATGGCGGCTTTAGCAGATGAAACATTTATTAATATGGCTTGGGTCGGTCGGGAAGAATGGAAAAAATCCCTTTTAGAATCTCAGCTTTTTCACACACAAGTAGCGGGAGAAAAATTCTTCACGAATTTGGATCAGTTCTTAGAAGTAAGGGATTCAGCAAACTCTGATATAGGTGTTCTCTATATTTTTGCCTTGGGACTTGGGTTTAAGGGACGTTACCGTGATACGGATGATCGGGGATCTTTACAAAAATATCGAGACCAATTAGAGGCCCGTGTGATGCGTGGGAGCTCTTATGCAACAGAAGAAATTCGCCATATCTTTCCAGAAGCTTACGCCCATACCATCGATGTGCGTGAATGGGCAAAGGTGCCAACAGCTAAGAAGTGGGCCATTATTTTAGGAGGGATTGTCCTCGGGTATGTGGGTGTGTCCTATCTCATGTGGATCATGAATGTTGGAGAACTGGAAGTTCTTGTGAATCAAATTGTACAATGGATGAATGTGTAATGAATGGTCCCCAAGTAACGCACAATCTTCCCCATCTTCTGCTTTTTATTGTTATATTCAGCTTCTTTGTTTTTGTGGTGATTGCTTATTTTACAGGGACTGGTCTTAAGGGAGGGAAGAAAAAACTCCATCAAACTATTTTTTATCGCTTGGGCCAAAGTCTCAAAGAGCGGTTCTTTACCCCTCTGTTTCTTAAAATCAGACGTCTTCTCTTTCAGGCTGTAGGTCCTATCTATGACTCTATAAAGCAAGTGCGGGAAGCTCTGAAGGAAAATATCGCTTCAGAAGATTATCTCTACCGTGTGCCCTGGTTTGCAGTCGTTGGAGATGATGTTTCTGATAAAGCCCAGCTTTTATCGAACTTGGCACTCTCTCACCCCATTGATAGTCCTAAATTTGGTCTTCCAGAAAATGATCCTCTTCTATCTTGGTGGTTTTTTGAAAAAGGGATCGTTGTTGATGTGGCAGAAAAATGCCTTTATGCTACACCTAAGTCTCATGTCAAAAGCGATTGGCAGACTTTTCTAAAGGCCTTGGCAAAATACAGACCCAGCAGACCGTTGGATGGTGTTATTTTAACGATCCCAGCGCAATATTTTTATGGCAAAAACAAGCTTGCACCCCATGATCTTCAAAAACGGGCAGAAATGCTCTCTGCGCAATTGATTCAGACGGAAAAGTTTTTAGGATTTAAGCTTCCCATTTATTGCATCATTACAGGTCTTGAGGCTTTTCCAGGGTTTGAAGGATTTTGCCATGAGATTTTGCCAGCCTCACGGCAAGAAATGTTTGGATGGTCTAGTGATTATCCGACCGACGTTCCCTATAAATCTGAGTGGGTCAAGGATGCTTTTAAAAAAATGGAAGGATTCCTCTTCGAAGGGATTCTTTCTATTTTTTCTAGAGGAAAGGTAGAAGATTACGGGGATGATATGGTGGTCTTCCTCAAAGAATTCTCCCATCTTGCAGAAGGGGTTGGATCCTATCTGGATACTGTCTTTAGAGTGAGTGATTACGGCGACCATTTTATTTTGCGTGGCATTTATAACGTGGGGGTTGGCAAATCATCGGACGTAGCGTTAGAGAGGACGCCTCTTGCAAAATCGGGTATTGTCACTGCGTCCACGAACCAGTCCCCTTGGTTTTTTTTAAACGATCTTTTGCAAGAAAAAATATTTCCTGAGCGTGGCATTGCATTGCCTATCAAACGATTTTTACGTTCTACCAATCGCGCTATTACTTATCTCAAATTGGGCATTATAGGCGCGAGCCTTTTAAGTCTGCTGTCTCTTTATCTAGGGTATGGTTATATTACACGCGCAACCGCAGAGATTCAGCCAGCATTAGTGAAGGTTTTGGAAGATTTGCATCTTCATGGTAATAAGAATCTAGTGGATTCGGCCCCTTCAAATCAGGCTTTTAAAGAACGGGCACACACTGTTTTGGATCTGGTGGCAAAAGCATCTCACTGGTCTTTGACAACCCCTCTGCTTTTGCCTTCCATGGCAAGCTCTATGAATGATCGGCTATATCGGGGGATTGTGGATGTTTACAACACCTTAATTGCTCACCCTATGTATATTTCCTTTGACCAAACAGCGACAAAACTTACGCAAGGGGATCTTCCTGGTGGCAAGATCGAAGGGAAGATTGATGAAGACCAGATGTTCCATCCAAGAAAAACCCCCGAATTTTTAGCACTGGCCGGGTATGCGGATGCCTTAGCTGAGTTGCATGAGATGATGAGCATTTATGACAGTCTAGAGGATACAAAAGATGCAGCCTCTCTTTCAAAAGTAGTTAAATATCTCTATGACTTTGACTTCCCTGGCACTTTCTTGGAGGATCAATCTCCCCTTAAAGAAAAGTTGATGACAGAGGCGCGGTACCAATCCTTTAGCTTGGAAAGCTATAAACTTTCTGCAGAGAAACGACTCTACCAGCTTCATAATGCTTTCTTAGAGCGCATTGTGAACCCTGAATATATTTATGGCATTGCTTCATCATTGCAGGCCACTTTGGAAAAAATTGATGCGGCAGGCACCCCCAAGGTGGAGTTTTTCTATCAAGCGCTGCTGCAGATTAGGGCCTTTATCAGTTTTGCAAGCCTCAATGGGGCTGCATGGCTTATCCGACCTGAATTTAACCTAGGGGGTGGGTACAAGGAAATGCTTGGAAAGCTTGATGGACTAGGTCTCTTTAGCTCTGATATGACGAAAGGATTATTGGAAAAATCAAATAAGCTTCATGGAACAGCAGTTCATTATTTAAAAAGCTATGGCTCACCTTTGACAGGCTATTTTTTGGCAACATCTCCCACAACGCGTAATTTAGAGCCTTCCCAAGGATTATTAGATTTAGAGAAAGGGATTGGTCTCTTTTTGCATAAACCCTTTATGTCAAAGGTGGATCGAAATACTTTCGCGCGTACGATTCCTGAAAATCAATTATTGCATTGGGATCGCCGCATTATTAAGAATGCCATCGAGCTTATCGATAACTATGAATCCTTTGTGGAAAAGGAATTGCCTGGATACCCTGCCGGCATACAAGATACTTTAAAAGTAGTAGGCTTGGAGCAAATGCAACATAATATTGAAAACATGCTTGAGCGGGCACAGACTTTCTTTGAGGTCCCAGCACATGCCTGGGGAAAACAGGCTGAAGATGCTGCCCGTCTCCAGGTGGATAATGTACGGCACGTAGGGCCTTTCTTGCTGAAGCTTTTATCAAAGCTAGATAGTGTGGGGAGTAAGAAGACGTATACGGATTTGCGATCTCTTGTTTTTGCCCAGATGTATCAGAACCTCAAGCAACTTGATAAGGTTTTGATAGAGGGGGATTATTATCTTCCTCTATCAAAGGATCTTTCATGGTGGAAGGGTGAAAAGAAGATTCTACTCAAAGCCTATGGCATGCATGATAAGCAAGAAATGCAAAACTATTTTGACAATCAAACACAACATATCATGCAAATGATCACAGAATACGGTGCTCCCGTGATGGAGGTATTGAACGCCGAATCTTTCCCTATGAGCATTGATGAAGTTGTGACTTGTGCCCGTTGGAACAGGCTTCTTGAAGCATCGGTTGCCTATCAGAATAAAAAGGCTGGCGGGAGTTTAAAGGCTCTTGAGACTTTTTTGGTGGATGAAGGCAATGATGTGACTGAAAAAGATTGCCTTGATAAATTTAGTGAAGATGATGTAGGAGAAAATTCTGGAGACTACTTCCTTCAAAAACGCAATGATGTTCGAAAGATGGTCTTCAAGCAATGCCAAAAACTCAATGCAGATAAGGCTGTTGATCAATATAATAAGATTGCTGAGTATTTTAACTCTTTTATGGCCAATACTTTCCCCTTCACGAACGGTGTTCCAAACGGCTCTAAAATTGCAGCGGATGTATCGGACAAAGTTCTGCAGGAATTTTTTGGAGAGTTCGATAAATTAACACCCCAAATGTATGAAGCCATCAAATCAAGTCATGTGTACGGTGAAAATTTGAGGGAGGTTCATGCATTTTTGCTTCAGATGGGTAAGGTCAGAGCCTTTATGGATAAATACTTTGCACCAAAGTCCAAAGAAGGGGATCCGGGTGTGGATTTCAAAGTGGAATTTAGACAAAATGAAATGCGTGATAAGTACGGTGATCAAGTGCTTGATTGGGCCGTTGTTGTCGGGGACCAGACATCCAGTCTTAAGGAAGGCAATAAAACTATTCGCTGGGAATTTGGGAAGAATGTTGCCTTTGGATTTCAGTGGGCTATGGACGCGCCGTTGCAGCCTGTTGAGCGTGAAGATATTGCAGCACTCGTGAAACTAGGTGGTCGATCCATGTATGTGTATCAAGGCTATTGGGCCCTGCTGAGAGCTATTCTTTTGCACAAAACACCGCCGCAAGAAGGGGGATCTACCCGTAATGATACGCTACTCAAATTTGAAATTCCTGTGGCACCCAATCCTGCGATGGATGCGGTAGAGAATGCGGTCTTATTTATACGTCTTATTCCTCAAACATCGAAGGGACTCAGCGATCTAGCCTTTAAGATCCCAGCTTTCCCCATAGAGGCTCCAAGACTTATCAAAGAATCAAAACGGGGATAAACGCATGGAAAAATTCCCTCCCATCGCATCATTTTTAGAAGATATTTCTCCCTCTCTTCCAGTTGGAGAGTATCTCAAATACGATGAGGTCTATGATGCCATTAAGGAGGCGCGACGGTTTGATGATACCCTGCCTCAAGGCATTTGGACCCAAGACCTCAAAGCGTCTGATTGGGGAAAGGTAGCCGTTCTCTCTATAGAGGCCTTGCAAAAGAGGTCTAAAGATATTCAAATTTGCGCATGGCTTTTAGAAGCATGGATCTTTCTTCATGGGTTTGATGGCGCGGAGCATGGATTTGAACTTTTGGAAAAACTTTCTCAAAAGTATTGGGATACGCTTTACCCACAAATAGAGGAAAAAGGGGATAAAGAGTTTAGGGTATCGTCCTATGTTTGGATTAATGAGAAGCTTTCTGAGCGGCTGAAGTTTATAGCCGTTTCTTCCCCAGAGGATGCTTTGGGGCAACCCATTCAGTTTTCTGACTATATAGAAATCAAACCTTATTGGAGAGCAGGCGACAACGCTTCTGTTTCTGTTCCGAAAGATAAGGTGACGCTTCTTGCCAGCTTTGAAAACAGTATTGCAACGACAAAAAAAGAGTTTTTTGAAACGTTTAAAAAACAGTGCGAGAATCTTATTCAAAAAACGAATGATATAGAAAGATTTTTAGCAGAAAAATGTTATCCAGATGAAGCACCAACGCTTCAAAGGGTCAGAGCTGTCCTTGGAGAAATGATCGTTTTCTTTGATCAAGTTCTTTGGTTCAAGCGTGTGCCAGAGGCTTCTCCAGAAGTTTCTAAAGCCATCACTTCCTCTCAGGACAGCACGTCTGCTTCTGGAAGTTCTTCTGCGGTTGTTCTTGCAGATGAAAAAGGGACTTCCCTTCAGGGATTTAATATTTCTTCTCTCGTGAAAAGTCGTGAGGAAGCGTATCAAGTGATTCGTCATGCGGCAGATTATCTGGAGCGCCTGGATCCTCATAGCCCTGTTCCTTATATGCTTAAACGTGCTGTCAGTTGGGGGACATTGCCTTTAAAGGATTTACTTCAAGAAATTATTAAAGAACCTCAGGTGTTATCGGAAGTGAAAACCCTTTTAGGACTGGGTGATGGTGGCACGCCTTGATCATGATGGGTAGCTTGCAAAAATTCCCGTCATCCCGAGCCCACCTTCAGGTGGGCGTGGGGACCCAGTTTTATAAGTATGAAATTCAAATGAAATTGTGTCGTGTGGTAAGGATGGGTAGGGTCTTATCTTTTCTTCTGCTCTTTCTCTTCTCCTTAGATTCCTTTGGGCATACCTGCAATTCGGAAGAAAAAAAGCTTTATGTTTATGCTTGGGCGGGGAGTATTAGCCAAGATATTTTGAAAAGATTTGAAAAAGAAACCGGCATTAAGGTTATCTACGATACGTATGATAGTAATGACACGCTTGAGGCAAAACTTTTAACAGGGCGCTCCAAATTTGATCTCGTATCACCCTCCCTTTCCCCCAATTTTTTAAGGCAGATTGAGATGCAAGCTTTCCAGCCTATTCAAATAGAAAAGCTTTCAAACTATAAGAATTTAGATCCGCGTATTTTAAAGTTGATAGGGAAATTTGAGGGTGGGAATCGTTATGGTATTCCTCATACTATGGGCACAACAGGATTTGGTTATAACAAAAAAAAAGTGCGCCAATATTTTCCAAAAGGATTGCCCCAATCGCTTTCGCTTTTGTTTAAGGAAGAAAATATTAAGAAATTTCAGTCTTGCGGTGTCATTCTTTTGGACTTCCCCCAAGATATTTTAGAGTCAGCACAGGCATTCTTGGGGCATGTGCCGCAGTGCCAAGATAAGGAAAAACTGCAGGAAGCTTTAGAAGTTATTCGCAAAATTAGTCCCTATATCAAAGAATTTACAGCCAATACAGATCGTGCAGTAAGAGAATTGGCTTCAGGTGAGGCGTGTTTAGTGAACATGTGGTCAAACGATGCGCTTGCAGCCCAACAGCAAGCAGATGCGACCCATGAAGGTGTTGACATTGGTTATATGATCCCCAAGGAATGGCCTGGCCTTTGGATTGATATGGTGGCTATTCCTAAAAATGCTAAGCATCCTCAGAATGCGCACCTTTTTATCGATTTTCTTTTGCGTCCAGATATCGCGGCAGAAGTTGTGCGCACGTCATTGGTTGCAGTGCCGAATACACGCATCAAACCGTATCTGCCAAAAGCACTACAAGAAAACCCTATGATTTTTATCCCAGAAGACGTGCTTTCTCATTTACGCATCCAAGCTAATCTCTCCTTTCGGGATGAGCGGATGGTGATGCGTCAGTGGACACATTTTAAACTGGGGTGGTAATCCTTAAAGACTATCCAAAACTTCTTGAGGGAAGTCACCATTACAATAAACTTCCTGCACATCGTCGTTATCTTCTAAGACATCGAGTAGTTTTAATAAGGTTTCCGCAGTGTCGCTGTCAACAGCAATCATATTAATGGGTTTCCAGGTGAGTTTCGCACTTTCCGGTTCTCCCAGAGATTTTGAAAGAGCGTCGCGCAAGCTATGAAGATGAGACGGTTTGCAGAATATCTCATGCAGACTATCGGTGCTATCCACATCTTCTGCGCCATTTTCTAGGGCAAGTTCGAATATAGAATCGCTAGACGCTTTACTGGTGGGATAGTGGATGGCTCCCACGTGGTCAAACTGAAAGCTCACACTGTTACTTTCGCCCAAATTGCCCCCATACTTTGAAAAAGTAGAGCGCACATTAGAGGCGGTTCGGTTCCGATTATCTGTTAAGGCCTCCACGATCACAGCAACACCCCCTGGACCATATCCTTCATAACGAATTTCTTCGTAGTTCGCGGTATCTTCTCCTCCAGCGCCTTTTTTAATCGCACGCTCCATGGTATCTTTTGGCATGTTGGATTTGCGTGCTGCAGTAATCGCTGTGCGTAGCCGGGGATTGTTTTCTAAGTCTTCACCACCTTTGGCGGCGACTGTTAATTCACGAATGAGTTTTGTAAAAATCTTTGCGCGCTTAGCATCTTGAGCACCTTTTCGGTGCATAATGTTTTTAAATTGTGAATGACCTGCCATACTAAAATCCCCTTAAATATAATATGCCAATCTTTCTATCACATTATTTCCGTTTGTGGCAATATCCCTCCAAGACGGACTGGTGTAATCGTTTTTGCATGCCCCGTTGCGTCATCGCTTTCAACAATGACCCCACAGAGTGTACCTTCTCCTTCCACAGGGAAGAGTCTTTCAGAGCGCGTCTTTTTGTAAAATCTTTCTAATGCTATTTTAATATCCATGCCAATAACTGACTGATAACACCCTGTCATTCCAACATCTGTGATATAGGCAGTGCCATTGGGGAGAATAACATAATCCGCTGTTGGAACATGGGTATGGGTTCCTGCCACCAGAGTTACTTTTCCGTCTAAAAAATGTCCCATAGCCATTTTTTCTGAATTTGCTTCGGCATGGATATCGACCAGAATAGCATGGACATTCTGACCCAACTTATAGGTTTCCAAAAGAGTTTCTACGCTGTGGAAGGGATTGTCGAGACTATCCATAAAGAGTTGTCCCATGACATTGACCACCATCAGTTTTTGGCCTCTGGCATTTTCAATAACGGCATATCCCTTGCCGGGCGTGTTTTTAGGAAAGTTGAGGGGGCGGATAAGTCGGGGGTCTTCAGAAATATGGGCGAACGTTTCCTTCTGATCCCATATATGATTTCCCGTGGTAACAACGTCAACACCGGAAGTATAGAGGTCTTCACAAATTTTACGGGTAATACCAAACCCTTGGGCTGCATTTTCTCCGTTCACAATAACAAAGTCTAATTTGAGTTTTTCTCTTAAAAGAGGGACATATTTCAGAACAGCTTCACGACCGCTTTTACCAACAATGTCACCACAGAATAGAAATTTCATTTTAACCCTCTAGACGTATTGTATTTCCATGTACTTTAAAGGTTTTCTGGAGTTTTGCAATTTGATTGTCCGCATCTTAAAAAAAAATGCCGTTCACACATGGCAAACGGCATAAGAAAAAATAGAATGCGTTAAGTCTTAAATCATAAGTGTGAAAATCTGCTCTTTTAAACGTAGTTTGCGCTTCTTTAAATCTTTTAGAAGTTCACTGCTGGGAAGAGGACGATTCATTTCTCTGCGAATCTGACAATCAAGATAATCGTATTTATCCTGCAAATTGGATAGACGTTCATGAATATACATGGGGCCACCTCCTTTATAGTTTATTTTTATACCCTCATCCTAGCACGACTGGAATCGAGAGTGTTAATAAAAAAAGAGGATTTATCATTGTGTTATGGATAAAATGATAGAAAGGGTGGGGCTTGGTCTATCCCTCAATGTGTGTGTTTGATAGAGATTTATTGCACGATGTCCCGAAAGAAATCATTCGAGAGTGTGCCAGGGAACACCCCAACTTTTTTTTCGCTAAC
>Ga0214919_10010794_pt1 | contig 11498 bp, 9 predicted proteins | sample LL1503_MetaG_FD_177994 | JGI IMG/M metagenome (GOLD analysis project Ga0214919, IMG submission 177994) | Freshwater microbial communities from Lake Lanier, Atlanta, Georgia, United States - LL-1503 | ecosystem: Environmental > Aquatic > Freshwater > Lake | place: USA: Georgia | collected 2015-03-15
TGTAGGCGTTTCGGTTGGAGTATTTGTAGGCGTTTCGCTTGGCGTGTTTGTTGGAGTCTCGCTTGGAGTATTTGTAGGCGTTTCGCTTGGAGTATTTGTAGGCGTTTCGCTTGGCGTGTTTGTTGGAGTCTCGCTTGGAGTATTTGTAGGCGTTTCGCTTGGCGTGTTTGTTGGAGTTTCAGTATTAGTTGGTGTATTAGTTGGTGTCTCTGATGGTGTATTTGTAGGAGTTTCTGTATTTGTAGGTGTTTGTGTAGGTGTTAATCCAATAGTAACCGAAGGAGTTGGTGTTAGGGTTGGCGTTTCAGTATTAGTTGGAGTATTTGTAGGAGTTTCAGTATTTGTTGGAGTTGGTGTTAGAGTTACTAATGAACTACAAGCAGCATAATTTGTAAGAACCCCTACTGTGTTTACCTGAGCTCCCCACGTTGTCGCACCTAAAACTAATTTAAAATATTGACCTGTTCCGCCTCCGTTATGAGGGATTGTTAAATTAGTATCATCATAAAAAACCATACTAACCATAGGTGTAGTATCTGCCGGCGCGGCATAAACAGGAGTCGTAGAATCTGAGTTAGAGCACGCTAAATTAGCCGTACCATATCCAAATGATGTAATTTGATATTCGACATATAAAGAGGTTGTTGTTGGTGTTTGAGTTTGAGTTTGAGTTGGTGTTGATGCTGGTGTTGAACCTGGAGTTGATGCTGGAGTCGATGCTGGCGTTGACCCTGGTGTCGAACCCGGTGTTGGGTCTGGTGTTGGATTTGGTGTTGGGTCTGGTGTTGGATTTGGCGTTGGCGAAGGACATGGCGATGCATAACATTGAACAACAACCTCCACATTATCACTTGTTGTTAGATTAACCGATATTTGCGGAAAAGGGTTACTATCAAATGTAGATTGAGCCGTTAATACAGTATTAACATAAACAAAGATATAAGCACAATTACCTATACCAGGTAAATTTGTCGTTACATTTAATTGAATTAAATTTGTCCCGTTAACAACACCAGAAGGATATTGTCTTGAACCATATAATGTTGACGTTAGAGGAAATGTTGACGGACCCAAAGGTAATGAGTTCATAAATGAACCATTAATACCCACATCATTAATAGAACCTAATCCGCAGTCGTAGTTACTAATTGTCCATATACCTGAAGAAGGAGGAATTGGTGGTGTTGCTGTTGGTGTCGATGCCGGTGTCGATGTTGGTGTTGATGCGGGTGTAGAGCCAGGAGTGGAAGCGGGTGTTGATGCTGGTGTTGCGTCAGGTGTTGGTGGTGGCGTTGTATCAGGTGTTGGAGTTGGACTAGGTAATGCTGAACAAAGATAATCCTGAACATCAATAGATATCGGATTTACACCATCATATGTTATGTTTGTGAAATTTAATACCCCACCAGTAGGGGCACCGGTGTCTATACAAGTTTCCCCACCATTACTATCAATTACATAGATATGTTGATTACTAATAGTAGTACCATAATACACATCTAAAGTATGTGTCCCAACTTCTGTTGTTTCTAGATTAGTACCGTTACCTGTAGAATTAGGTAAAGGTTGCCCCCCTACATAAGTCGCTTGAACCCCATTAAAGTAAACGTCGGTTATAACAACATCTAAGGAACCATTGGTGATGAAAATATTTGCAGCCATTAATTTATTCTTACTCTATAAATAACCCGATTATTGATTTTTATACATATTAAAATATAGTTTTATTGAAAGTTAAATAAAGGGAGGGTTAAAGGATATTTATGAAATATGAAACTTATCAAAACGATAAAGAAAATTATACAGGAAGCTGAGGAGCAATTGAATGCCGCGTCGGAAACTAATCTTCCGTTGGAAGAGTTAGATAAACTTGAAAAGCATTATAAAGACTCTTTAAGATTATTGAAATTGTATAAATCAAAAGAAGAAAAACGTTAATTCTTTTTTAGAGCTAAACAAGAAACTTTTCTGTAGTCAAGTTCATAACCCAAATTACCGAGATATTCTTTGATTAAATTATTCTCGTCTTCTTTCGAATTTTCATGTTCAAATATAATAAGGTTTGGTAGTTTTTCAGGTTCGGTTCCCATTAACAACTTGATATCATACCCCTCAACATCTAAATGTAACCAATCTATTTTATTTTCAATTAAATCGTTAATCGATATTGATTCTTTAAGTGATGAATTGATTTCTTCTTTTTCCCAACCCCTAATGACTCTTTCTACAACAGAATTAGTATAACCCAATCCTCCTTCAAAAAACTCGACAGGTTTACCGTCAGTGGTAACAACGCCATTAATCATTTGAACGTTTGAGTATTTTTCATAATTATTAACTAACTTATCAAATTGTGTTTTGGATGCTTCAACCAAATTTGCATCGGAAAAATTACTAATTACACAAGGAACCCATTCACCAAATTCTCCATCATGTGTTCCAACAACTAATCCTTTAGGTTTTCTTCCTTGCTTTTGTATTATGTTTTTACAATAATAATACAATACTTTATAAAGATAACTTCCATCTTCCAAGACATTCCATTTTTTTTCAAAAACTAAACCACCATCTGCATCAAAAATTTTAACGTCGTTCATTTCATTGTTTGGGTATGTTGCCCACCAATTATCCTTTAAATCACAAGACCAAATTTCTTTAGAAGATACACTAGAAATTACCGAAAACCTTAAAGGTAATTTAAACAAGTTAGATATTTTTTCTACGTTAACTTTTATTTCTTTATTTGAATACTCTACTTTAATCATTTTATTCCTGTTTTTTTCTCCCAATAACTTATAAAGTCATCGACTGTTTTATTATCTATTATTTCTAATTCTTTGAGGTGGTCTCGAGCAAAATCTATTGTTTTATTTGCCCATCCAATATCATCTAACCCGTACGCAACACCATACATTTGAATTGGATTATTAAGTCTATATTCGGTTGGTGTCATAGTTTTACCATAATCTTCAGACAAACTAAACGCGTTTGGATGTAATTCGTAAGAAGGTCCTGGATTCAAAACAATTGCCTTACATCCACAAAGAGTTGCCGCCAAAGTGAAAAAACTTTTTTGGTCGTAAGTTAAAAAATATTCATACTTATTAAACTGTTCTCTTAAATAATCAAATGCTCCACTTCTTTTCCAATTACCCAAATTGAACGAAGAAAACATTTTAAATATTTCTTCTCCATTTGGTGGTGTATTTTTATGTCCAATATGACAAAACCCCTTACGTATATTGTTGTTAGTTACATATAACTTATCAAAATTATAGTTAAAGACAGTCAACTTCCTGTCAGGAACGTTCTTGAATGTTTTGAAGTCACCATAGTTAAAATATACATCATTTTCACCATACATCTCTTCAATTAAATGCTCAGTATGGTATAAAATCCATCTAGAAACATGTTTTGTATTATAAGGGTTTCCTCGTGTTATTTGAGGGTACACTGATATTGTTTTTTCTAATGGATAATGAAATGATTCCCAACTCCACGCCGATACCAAATCATCGTTTCTATTCCCATTTGATGGTATAACTTGAATATTCTTATGAGGATATTCTGGCTCACAAAAAGTAAAAACATTATGTCCTCTGTCTGCAATATTGTAGGCCAACTTATGCATTGCAACAACACCACCAGTTAATACTTGGGCAAAATTAACATGAACACCAACTAAAAAATTTAACTTTTCGTTATCGGGTAATATCATTTCTTTAAAAATTTTGCAGGAACTCCTATGTATACCCCACTTGTTATTATGTTTTTTACAACTGTCGCATTACCACCAATTATCACATCACTACAGATTATCTTTTTTTCTTTAATTGATGAATTATTACCCATATAGACTTTATCACCAATTTTTACATTTCCTGAGACAACTGAACCAGGCATTGCACTAAAGTATTTTCCAATCACTGTGTCGTGACCAATTTGAACACCTCTATTTAAGATTGTGTGGTCACCTATGGTTATATTTGTTGTCAAAATTGAATTGGCACCAATAAAACTTCCTTCACCTATTGTTATGTCTTTTGACATTATTAATGCTGTTGGATGAATGAATGTAAAATAAGTTGTTTCTGATGGAAGTTTTTGAACAATTTTTTCTCTTTCTTTTGAATTAGCGACGGCAACCATGATAGTATAAATCTTTGGGTCAAAAGAACTTATTGGTTTTGTAAACTCGTTTGAATATTCATCATCAACAAAAAAAGTTACTTCTTTATTAATCTGTGCCGCCACTTCACGAGCATGTCCTCCATATCCAAATAATGCTAATTTCATCTTTTTTACTTTTTATAAATTTTAAATTTTGATAAATCAGGATAAGGTAATTCCAAATCTTCGTTTTGTTTTTTACTCCCATCTAAATTATAGAATTGAGTCATCATTAATAATCCTCTTGCAGCGAGTTCTGGCATCATATAGAAATTCCACCCTAACATATCGAAGTTGTCATCATGATAAGAACATTCTCTTCTTCCACTGAATCGTGCTCTTTTGAACCATAACATCGCCTGATAGTCATCAGTTATAATTGCCCCACCCTTACTTAACTTTAAGGTCTTATAAGGACCTGTAAAAGATAAACACATGTGAGTACCTGATTTGTACATATCCGCCGTGAATCTCAATGCAGAGTCCACTACGTTGGATGGTGATAGTGTATAAGCCCCTTTAATTATTTTTCCTTCGACAGGGGTAAAGTTAACTTTTAATCCAGCATGAATAATTTCACACGGAACTGACGGGTAGGTCTTTGATGGACAATCTACCGTATCGGATGTTAATGTTTTTTTAATGTTTTTTTCGTAATACAATGCTAAGAATAAAGCATTACTCATATTATCAAGAGCAACTGCGTATGGTGCTCCTGTGTAATCACATAACGCCTTTTCAAAATCTTCTGTAATTTTATGAACTCCTTGTGCCATAATTATTTTATTTTATTTTATTTTCTAATTGAATTATACACAAACATTTCTATATTTCAATCAAATATCTAATGATGATTAAAATTTATGCTCACGGTTCGTATGTTGGAAATACAGGATATAATCAACACACGAGAGATTTTTTCAGACATCTTTCAAAACATGCAAAAATAAAATTAAGGAACTTTACCATAGGTAATAGTTGGAAGGGTTATAATTTAACCCCTCATGATGGTGAACTGTATTTCAACGAAACAGATAAAGAAATACTTTACGAACAAATACTTTGGGACAATAAAGGAGAAGGGAAAAGAAGTAACTACAAGATTTATCCTCACGAATCAAAAGATTTTGACCAAGATTTAAACATTGTTCTTTGTGAGACAAATCATCACATTTTCTATGATGAATATGAAGGACCAAAAATTGGATATAATGTTTGGGAATCAACATTACAACCACAAGGTTATTTTAATAAGTTACTTGAATTTGATGAACTATGGGTTCCGTCAAAGTGGCAAAAAGATTGCACCATAGCTCAAGGTTATCCTGAGGATAAAATAAAAGTTGTTCCTGAAGGTATTGATGTAAACACATTCTATCCTGATAATACTATTACCCACCCATTAACAAAAGATAAGTTTACATTCTTTGTTGCAGGAAGATGGGATTACAGAAAATCAATCAAAGAAATTATTGAGACATTCATTAAAACATTTGATAAAAATGAACCAGTTGAATTAATTGTTTCGGTTGACAACCCATTTTCAAATGATGGATTAAAAACAACTGAAGAAAGATTAAAACATTATGGATTGGAAGATGATAGAATTAAAATTCTTCATTTTCCCCCAAGAGAAGAATATATTAAATTGTTAAAGTCTTGTAGTGTGTTTGTTTCTTGTGCAAGAGCTGAAGGTTGGAACTTACCTCTTATCGAAGCCATGGCTTGTGGTACACCATCCATTTATTCAGACTGTTCAGGTCAATTAGAATTTGCTGAAGGTAACGGTATTCCTGTTAGGATATCACACGAACTACCAGTAAGCGCCAGCACATACAACCACTTTAACGAGAATGTTGGAAACTATTATGAGCCCGATTTTAATGATTTGGGTGAAAAGATGATGTCTGTTTATGGTGACTATAAAAGATACAAAACATTCGCATTAGTAGAGTCAGAACAAATTAGAGAAGACTTTAGTTGGGAAAACATTGCGTTAATCGGATTAAAGACAATCGAAGAATTTTTAGAAAAACAAAAATCATTACCCTCAAAAACAATTGAAAAAAATCAAACAATAATTTCATATTTGGATGGACCTCGTGTAGAATTTTTGGGAAATAAGAAAGAATCATATCGTGTTGAATTCTTAAATAAAGACACGGGTAATGTTGTTTTTTCCGATACAATTAAAAATAATATGTGGACATCTTCAAGCAAAAAATACTACATACCTTGGCAAATAAAAGTTAATGGTTTAGTTGTTGATGAATTGAATTTAGAAGGTAAAGAAGTTTTAATTTGTTTAGAATCAAAAGCGTTAGGTGATACAATATCATGGGCACCATACTCTGTAGAATTCGCAAAAAAACATAAGTGTAAGGTAATTTTATCAACGTTCCATAATAGTTTTTTTGAGAAATTAGATTCTTACAAAGACATCAAATTCATAAAACCAGGTCAATCACATTCTTGTGTTGCGGTTTATAGAATAGGATGGTTTAAAAAAGATGGAAGGTGGGAAGATACAAATAAAAACCCAAATCAGGTTAATATTATACCTCTTCAACAAGCGGCGACAGATATTTTGGGTTTGGAATTTAAAGAGATAAATCATGGAATTGATTTCAAAAAAGGTAAATCACCATTAGATAAACCATACGTTGTTTTTGGTCCAAACGCAACTTCAGGTTGTAAAGAATGGGATTATAATCATTGGGTAACCTTATCAAAGATGATTAGAGAAATTGGATATGAAGTTGTCACATTAACACAAAAACCTTTTCACATTGAAAATACTAAAAATGTTATTGGGAGTTTAGATGAGGCGGCCAATTATTTATCTAATGCAAAAGCATTTATTGGATTAGGTTCAGGGTTATCTTGGTTTAATTGGGCATTAGGTAATCACACATACATGATTAATGGATTTGCCAAACCAGGACATGAGTTCACCACAAATTGTACCAAAATTTATAACGATAACACATGTGTTTTCTGTTGGAATGATGAGGTCTTTATTTTTGACCCAGGTGATTGGGATTGGTGTCCAGTTTATAAAGGAACAAAAAAACAACACGTTTGCCAAAGGTCAATAACACCATTACAAGTATTCCACCAATTAATAACTAAAATATAATGAAAAAGATATTAGTAATTATTAAGTCATTTTCAATTGGTGATACAATTGCATCATTACCTTATGTTGAAAAACTTCAAACCGTGAACCCGAATTATGAAGTTTACATAAAAATTAACGGTTGGTTAATATCCTATTTTGAATCAGTATACACAACAATTAAGTTTATAAGTGAGAACGGTAATAACTCTTTTGATAAAATAATTGAATTAGACTATAACTTTAACAAAAGTATTCAACAGGGATATGCTGAAGGTTTAGGTTTCTTCAATTCTGAATATATCAGACCAAAAATTATAATACCTGAATTAGAAAGACCAATAAAAGGTAAATACATAACAATAGGTGTTCACTCAACGTCACAATTAAAATATTGGAATCACCCATCAGGAAAGGAGTCACAACAACTATCCCCAAATTGGACCGAGCTATGTGGTATGATTAGAAAAAAAGGTTATACTCCAGTTGTCGTGGAGAAAGATGAGATGTTTGGTATTCCACCTTACATGAATGGTCTACCTTCAAAATCAAATAAAAAATATGGTCAGTCTTTGTTGGAATCGATGAACTACATCTATCATTCAGAATTTTTCATCGGTCTGTCTTCGGGTATGTCGTGGGTTGCACATGCAATGAATAAACCCGTAGCAATGATATCTAATTTTACTGAAGACTGGAATGAGTTTGACCTTTCAACATCCGACTACATTAGAATTACAAACAAATCAGTTTGTCACGGATGTTGGAACAACATTAACAAAGAACATAAATTTGACCCGTCAGACTGGTATTGGTGCCCATTACATAAAGACACTGAAAGACAATTTGAATGTCATACATCAATAACACCACAAATGGTTTATGATGAAATAAAAGATTGGATAAAATAAAATATTATGGATTTAACAAATTTTGATTGGGGTTGGATGAATAATCCAACAAACAGAACACTAACAAGTGGAGATACTACCAAATCGTTCTCGCAATGGCATAAGGATGCAATAACAAAAGAGATATTTGAAGACAATCTATACGAAAAGTTTTTTACAGTCGAAGAGGGAGATATCGTAATGGATTTTGGTGCGAGCGTTGGTCCTTTCACATATTCAATTTTGGACAAAAAACCTAAACATGTTTATTGTATTGAACCAAGTCCAGAAGAACTCCCTACTTTATTAAATAATACTAAAAACGGTCCTGTAACTGTTATTAACAAAGGAATATCCGACGAAGAAGGTGAGTTCGAATTTAACCTATTTGGTATTGAAAATGGATTAAAAATCGCCAAATCTACCACATTCGATAAAATCAGAGAAGAACATAATATTACCAAAATTGACTTCATCAAAACTGATTGTGAAGGTGGTGAATACTCTATTTTTAATAATAAAAACATTTTTTGGATTAAAGAAAATGTTAAGAAAGTTGTCGGTGAGTGGCACTTAGAAACACCTGAAAGAAAACAACAATTCAGAGTTTTCAGAGACACCTATTTACGTTTGTTCCCGAACATAGAAATCTATTCCGTGGATGGGGTAAACATCAAATGGGATTTGTGGAATGACCATTTGTTTGATTACTATTTCCAAGTGATTATTTACATTGATAATAGAGATTAAAGAGACTTGTAAACAACAAGAATTTTTGGTACGTCTTGTCTTTCAGCATGAACAAGGAAATAACAATCAATATTACCTGATTCAGATTTAATACGAATTTGATTACCATCAACACTTTCAACCCAATGTGGTGTGTATTCACCATTTGGTGTAAGTTGAACTGTTGTGGTATCTACATCTACCAATTCGGACCAATATTCGGGTAATTCAATTATGTCTGAGTTTGTTCTTCCTCTATGGTAAACGGCATGTTCTGGTCCTTCTAAACAACCATAAGTAATTCTATACCCTTCTCTTGTTGGGTGAGCAATATCAAATGATTTTGTTGTTGCACTTAAAGAACCCTCAATTATCGTATTTCCTGATGTTGTGGTATTTCCTGTATAATTAAAATTAACATATGCATCAATAGAATTGGTGTTAACATTAAAAACAGCACCAGTGGCTCCTGATATACCCCACAATAAATTAGAAGTGGGGTCATCAATAACTTCCATAAATGTTCCTGTTTGACCAGTTACTGTTAATATACTAGCCGAACTATTGCCAGAAAGCACGGTTACACCATTTACGGTTAAACCTGTAGACTTTATGTTATTAGTATCAAAAACGTTTATATTTGCCATTTGTTATAAATATCAATTATTTTTTTTATTTTAATTAACAGTTATCAGTACAAGCACTTCTTTGTATTGTGATTATTGCGTCGTATGTTGGACCTGAAGTAGAACTTGTAATGTAATACATATAATTATCATCGGCACATACCCAACCTGAATAAGTGGTATATCCTTTGATAGTGTAGCCCGTACCAATTAAACCACAACTTCCATCACTATAATATCTATCTGCAGTATAAAAATAACCTAAACAATCAGTACAGTTTGTAAATTCAGTACCCGAAGAGAAGACCGAACAATCTGGAGTACCTAAAGATGTACTTAAAACTTCCCAACAATTAACACCATCAAATCCAGCATAACATGTTGGGTCATATATTTGATATACATTACCGATAGTCACCGTTCCGTTAAAGTTCACAATTAACTGAGTACTTCCATCAGCACAATTTTGAACAAGATATCTCGGAATAGATGTTGGTGTAGGTGTTTGTGTATGAGTAGGTGTTTGGGTTGGTGTTACTGTCGGTGTTGGTGTCGGAGTATCAGTTGGAACTGCCGCACAATCGACTACAATATCAGTTATGAAACCACCAGAGCTAATTCCTACCGCCCAAACGGTACTACCTCTTTTCATCAAGTGATACTGACTCTGACCATTATATGTATCGTAAAAACCTAATGAAGGGCTGGTATAAACAATCGCACCCACTGTAGGAACTGTATAAGATGGTGCCATATAAACATCGTATGTTGGATTAAGATTTCCGTTTCGACAAGCCGTAGTAGAATTGTTGTAGTTTGTTGTGTCCAACGTATAACTAATTGGTGTTTGTGTTCCTGTTGGTGTTTGTGTTTGAGTTGCGGTATTGGTTGGTGTTGGAGTTGGAGTTACTGGAATAGTTGGAGTTTGCGATGGTAATGTGTTACAATGTGTAATATCACTTGAAGATGAAGTATACGTGAAGTAATATTGAATTCCAATTCCTCCTGTTGCAATGAAATAACCTCCAGATGAAATAAATGGTTGTGTTCTAGCCGCATCCAAATAAAGAACAGTTCCATTACCTAACGTATTAACACTATAAACTCCTACAATATTTGGAATTCCGCTAACACAAGAATCTAATGGTGTTGAATATCCACCATAACTTCCCCCACCATTATTTGTATTATATCCAATAGAATATGAAATACTAGTAATAAATGAAGTTGTTGGTGTTTGTGTTGGTGTCTGTGTTTGTGATGCAGTAATGCTTGGTGTAGGTGTTTGAGTTTGGCTAGCAGTTATTGAAGGCGTTGGAGTTTGAGTTCTTGTTGCGGTATTACTTGGTGTTTGTGTTTGAGTTTGTGTTTGTGTTTGTGATGCAGTTATACTTGGTGTTGGTGTCTGTGTTTGTGATGCTGTTATACTTGGTGTTGGTGTCTGTGTTTGTGATGCTGTTATACTTGGTGTAGGGGTTTGAGTCTGAGACGCAGTTATTGAAGGTGTAGGAGTTTGAGTTCTTGTTGCCGTATTAGTTGGTGTAACAGTTTGACTGGCGGTAATACTTGGCGTTGGTGTCTGAGTCTGAGTTATAGTATTAGTTGGCGTTTGAGTTTGACTAGCAGTTATGCTTGGTGTAGGAGTTTGTGTTTGAGTTGCAGTATTAGTTGGCGTTTGAGTTTGACTAGCAGTTATGCTTGGTGTTGGTGTAAATGTTGGTGTTGCGGTTATTGATGGCGTAACTGTTTGAGATGCCGTTATACTTGGTGTTGGTGTAAATGTTGGTGTAGCAGTTATTGACGGTGTTACAGTTTGTGATGCTGTTATACTTGGTGTCGGTGTAAATGTTGGTGTAGCAGTTATTGACGGTGTTACAGTTTGTGATGCTGTTATACTTGGTGTCGGTGTAAATGTTGGTGTAGCAGTTATTGACGGTGTTACAGTTTGTGATGCTGTTATACTTG
>Ga0214919_10010795_pt1 | contig 11498 bp, 7 predicted proteins | sample LL1503_MetaG_FD_177994 | JGI IMG/M metagenome (GOLD analysis project Ga0214919, IMG submission 177994) | Freshwater microbial communities from Lake Lanier, Atlanta, Georgia, United States - LL-1503 | ecosystem: Environmental > Aquatic > Freshwater > Lake | place: USA: Georgia | collected 2015-03-15
CACACAAAGATGCATATTACACTGCTGGCAAAACTGCGTTGCAAGGCCATGCGACCGATCTATTACACAATAGTTTGTCTGTTCGTGAAAGGCTTCGCTAGCGTCTTCGCGCGGGTCTTCGTGAGCGTCTTCGTGAGCGTCTTCTTCTTCATCGACTTCCTCTTCGTCATCTCGGTCAAGCGCCTCATCATTAATCACAATATTATAAATAACATTATTTTCATCAACATTGTAAACATGAAGCACAAAATCACCATGATCTTCTTGTATAGGCTCCTCAATAGGCTCCGCGAAGGGCTCCGCAAAATTCTCCTCATTTTGATCCTCATTTTGATCCTCATTTTGCTCCGCAAAGATCTCCTCGAAATCTACTTTATATTTGGCAATTTCGCCGCGACACACAGGACACTTGTAATTTTCAGCAACCCAATCTTCAAGGCACGCTTTATGAAAAAGATGCTTGCACGGAATAGTATACAACTGGGACTCCGCTAAAAACTCGTCCAAGCAAATCGAACAACTTTTTTCATCCGTCTGTAATTCAGAAAACGAAACAACCTGCAATTTTGCCAATTCTTCATCGGGAACAATTCGCTTGAAATCTTGCATTTGTTGCAACTCTTGCTGGCTAACAGCGTCTCCAACAGCGTCTGCTTGGGCAGCCGGAGGAATAAGCACATTCATGATATTCAACACACGTTGGGCAACGGCCTCGTCCGCGCGTTGCAAATTGTACAAAATCGTGCGCACCGTATTCATTTTTTCTTCCACCTCTTCCGTCTGCGAAAGCAAATAAACACCAAGCGAGTAGTAAATGTCTTCATAAGTCTGATCAGCTTCAAGCAAGATCTGAATAATCCTATTAAAATGATTTTCGTCCGAATAGTATTCAAACTGACTTACATACGGAATAACGACATTGGTAATGGTGGCAACGACCTCCTCGCTATACTTGAAAAAGTAGTTGACGTCGTTTAAATAATGGTATCGACTTTCAGATTGCATTTTACCGTTCTTATTTTAAAGAATTTTATAAAATAAATTTTTCGATTTTAGAAAAAGTTTCATACAATAAAATAATGACTTATGCCATTTCAGATACATCACAATCATTTATAAGTATGGCACGACTCATTGGTACACAAGACAACCAAGTATCCATAAATTCTATAGACATTTCACCCAGTTCTATCAATACTAAAAACGTTATCATTAGTGAACAACTTTTTTGTGGATTGCAACCACCTAATCCATCTGACTTTACTACATACGCTGGATTGGTTAAAATAAATACTATATTCAAGACCTTTGATGACTTTCATACGTATAATCCGTATAGTACATCAACTATAGAAATGTTTAGTAAAGCAGGAGTTATCCCGATTACTCGTCCAGGTTCGGCTGATAATATGCACTATTTCAAAGATATGTCGGGTGTCATTACACAAGATCCATTTCAAAATTATTTGGAGCTTGTAAATATAGATAATTTTTGTCATATAAGCATCTATGTTAAAAAAAAGATTACTATCGCTGCGAAACATCACATCCATGCTGGAGCTGGTTTTATTCAGTCGTCCGACCAACGTATCAAAACCGACATCCAGACATATGACTCATCTCTTGCATTGGATCAAATAAAAGCATTGCGTGTGGCCTCCTATAAAAAAATTGAAACACCTCTTCAAGAAGAAATAGGATTTATTGCACAAGAAGTACATAAAATCCTTCCAAACGCAGTCGAAAAAATGACAATGTATATTCCCAACATACACAAGTGGATTTCGTGTACATATGATGATAAAAAACATACAATTAGCGTGGACAACTCCTCCTTAAATCTCAACTATAAAGAAAATATCCAAATAAAAGATAATAAAGAGTGTACGTATTCGTGCATCGTGATTGATACTGAATACGGTGCTGTTCTCCATTCCACAGAATTTGTGACAAAACCGCCTTCTATAAAAGATAAAGTATTTTTATATGGTAAAAGTGTTGATGATTTTATGTCCTTAAATAAGAATGATATTTTTACAGTTGCCGTCTCTGCTATTCAAATGCTTGATCAAAAAGTGACCGATTTAACCAAACGTCTTGAAGCACTTGAACGGCGCTAAGATTGTTTTTTTAGATAAGAAATTTGCTGTTTTAAATCTTTTACGCATTCAATCAAAATTGCTGTAAGTTTAATGTAATCTACTGACAGTATACTATTTTTATCCGTGTTGACCAATTCTGGGAATTGTTGCTGAACATCTTGTGCAATGACGCCTATTTCAAGTTTCTTCTTTTTATCATCATCCTTCCAATGATAATAAACCCCTTTCAATTTGTCAACACGCTCCAATGCATTCTCAATCGGCCGAATATCTGTTTTTAAACGTTCATCAGATTGCACAAGCAGTTGCCCTTGCATTAAACTAATATTTCCTTGCTCCAAAATAATACTTCCTTCTGCTAATCTAATATTTCCATGCTTTAAATTAATATTTTCACTGTCCAACGCAATACGCCCATCTGATGAAACCAAATTTTCCAAATCATCTTTAATATTTTGTTTTATTGCATTGAAAAATTCAAATTCAGTATCATCTATAGCGTATGGATCGTCATATGACATCTTTATCTTTTAATTTTATTTAATCTTTAAACAATTATTATAGACAGCACTCAACCTGGTAGGATTAGCGAGTTTGTCGTCTCCTCAATGCTATTCTTTTTCGTGTAACGCATTCCGCATTTTTTCAAGACAGGGTTTGTATTTTTTTACAGCACTTCTTTTATGGATCCAAATCGTAACGTTTTTAGTGTCACTTAAGAGGCAAATGACCATTTAAATCCACCCGATGTCTTGTAAATACCCCTACAGCACGCACTAATAGAACTGCTTACAATTGTTGTCATCTTTGATGCTTCTGATATCGACCGAAATCGTGCAATTTCATCCCCAGTTGTTGTATTCATCTGTATGATTTTATTTGATCTGTAATTAGTCGGCTTGTTTCGCAAGGGCCCCTCAAGTTTTCCTTGTTTCTTTAGGCATCCCTTTGTTTTTTGATGCGCTTGTATGTACAGAGAATAAATGTCTTTCTCACAAAATTCGCATTTAACGATAGTCATATTTTCCGTGTATCGTTTATCTCGAACTTTCCTATTACGGCACGATTTACACACATTTCGAATAACTTCTTTTGTATGCGCATGAAAATCCGAAATGGATAAAAGGTCTTTACATTCCGTACACTGTCTTGTCGTGTCGTCAAGGCCATTCTTCTTTGTATAGCACGAAATACAATCGTCATACAAGGAGTTATCCCTTTTTTTATAAAACAAATCAAGTGCAAGCAATTCGTTACATGATGTACACGTCTTTTTGTTGTGTGTTGGATCCGTTTTTAGTTTTTTACGAAGCTCTTTGATTTTTACTAGACAACATGCCTTGCAGTCCGACCGATATACAGATGGGTCATCTAGATCTTTGTTCTCCTTGTCTTTTTCTGGTTTATCTTTGCGGGGATAAAAACGTGTTTTTAAAGGCAAATTAAGTAAGCATGTTCCGCATTTTTTTCGTATCAAACCATCATTATCGTCAATAAATATAAGATGCGCGGTCTCTTCTTTTTCGTCTTCCTTTTCTTCTTTATGCGTGTCAAATTTTTCCATTATTTCCAACTGCGTTGTGATATATTCACACGCTTTTTCAATGCACGATATATCAAACCATTCATTACTTAAACTAATTCGATGTGCTTCAAACAAGTCATGTGCCAACTTTTCAAGTTTTTTATTAAATCGTGTATACCAATGTTTATATACTTCAAACTCCTCTGGATTTGCATTATTAAATGATTGTAAACGTTTGCTGATATTATCAGTTTGCCCAAGCTTAAACTTGTCTTTTATAGTTTTGTTGACGACAATATAAACACATTCCCCAGCGTTATAATGTGTTTTACTACGTCTAAAAACTCGGCGACTCATTTCCTTATTTTCTTCTTCCAATGCTTTTATTTTGCTGTTTAAATCGTTTATTTCTTTTAATCTATAATGACCTTTTTTACGAATAGAAGGAAGAACTTCTTCGCATACCCATGCTTGAAATTTTTCAGCAATTGGTTTAGTTGATCTCATTATCATTTTATAAAGTCCGGGTTCATTTACAACAATCATTTCTTGTGGACCATTTCCATTATCAGTTTTTTGTATTTTTTTCCAGTTTTCTTGAATATTACTTGATGCAACCGTAACATTGGATAAATCAAGAATTTTGCATATATCTTTTACTGCAAACCAAGGGTCTTCATGCGTTCCAAATATACGAATATTTTTATTTTCAAAATTATGAATTTCAATTTCTTTTTCCATTTTGGATAATTTTATATTTATTTATATTTTTAAATGGGTATTTAAAAATTTTAACACGGGGGTGAGCAAAGTCTGACATCTCTTTTCACAGTGAGCTAGAGGGGGGTTAAGAAATTCTTAACCCCCCTCTAGCTCACATAACATTTACTGTAAAATTTTCGGCATTTTTCATAAAACTGAATTTATTTTTTAAAAAAAGATGATTTTTAAAAAAATGACGACAAAAGTGTTTCCTTACAAGGACATTTCCTCTGTACAATTTGGCATTTTATCGCCAGAAGAAATCATCGAACGAGCCGTATGTAAGGTCGATAATTCCAAGTTTACAGGACCTAACAGCGTTTACGATTTGAGAATGGGAAGCATGGAACAGGATCAAAAATGTGTGTCTTGTGGGTCCATTCCCAAGATTTGCCCTGGACATAGTGGATACATAGAGCTTAACCATCACGTGCTTCACCCGATGTATCTTCGCCAAATCACCAACTTTTTAAAGTGCTTGTGCGTCAAATGTCATCGCCTTGTTTTATCCGAAGAACATTTAAAATTAGACGGCGTTTTGCGTTACCAAACCGAGTCGCGCTTTGAAAAAATCGTAGAAAAACTTGAGAAAATCGACTCGTGTTACTACTGCCAAAGCCCCAAGCCCAAAATCGCATTTCAGCAAAAAACCAGCGACATCTCGATGAAATTTAAAGACAAAAAAATCATCCTCAAAGAAATCGAAATCAAAAACATTTTTGACCATATGATCGACGACGATGTCCGTCTGCTTGGTTTCAACCCCACGTTTATGCATCCCAAAAATTTGGTGATATCGGTCATCCCCGTCATTCCCCCACGCGCTCGACCGTATGTGATGGCTGCCGACGTCACGTGCGACGACGATATCACCACCCAGTACGTCGAAATCGTCAAGGCCAACCGAAATTTGGTCGACGAAAACACCAACGACTCCAAGCGCGACAAGATTATCCAAACGCTCAACTTTCGCATCAAAACGCTCATGAACAACAGCCAAGGCAAAGCGCGTCATACCAACGGCCGGCCACTAAAAGGCATCAAGGAACGTTTAAGTGGCAAAGACGGCTTGATTCGGTCCAACTTGATGGGCAAACGACGCAACCAATCGGGGAGATCTGTCATTAGCGCCGACCCAAACGCACGCACCGATGAGCTTGTTGTGCCCGAAAAAATTGCGCGCAATTTAACAATGCCCGAAGTCGTCACGATGTACAATCGTGAGGTCATTCAAAAATTGGTCGATGACGGCAAAGCCAACTTTGTGATCCGCGACGAAGGCAAGACCAAGATTAATTTAAATTACGCCATGTACAAAAAAGGCACACAATTGTTGTGGGGCGACAAGGTGATGCGCGATGGGCGTGAGCTTGTGCCGTTTTCCAGCGAGTACAAGCAAATTCGGCCCAATTTTGAGTTGAAAGACGGCGACACCATTCTTCGCAACGGCGAGCTTATCACCGCCATCGACTTGCCTAAAAAACGGCCGTTTCGTGTCGAAATTGGCGACACCGTCGAGCGTCATTTAAAGAACGGCGACATTGTGTTGTTTAACCGCCAACCGACCTTGCACCGAGGCAGTATGTTGGCGAAACGCATCATTGTGCGTGGCAACAAGACGTTTCGATTTAATTTGGCGTCGACCAAAAGTTTCAATGCAGATTAACGTCATAGTCTGTAAAAGGAGGCGTGAAAAGCGTTACCTTCTAGTGAGCGTGCCAACGCGCTTGCGAAACATCTTAGAACGACGGGGAGTCCCTTAGAGCATTAACTACTACTTTTTGTTTGAAAGAATAAAAAGGAACTCGGGTAATGACCGAAGCCAGCAGTAATAACGTTAATGATTGGGTAATCCGCGGTATTAAACCGAGATCTCACAAGACGGTTTAAACTTCAACGACTGAACGGGTGTTGGTGAATTAAACAATTTGCTTAAGATACAGTCTACTCCCACCCGAAAGGGTGATTTCCATTAGAACGGAAAATAACAATGATTCCAAGAGGAAATGCTTGGATGAGGAGGTATCCCGTGTATGACGGGGATTTTTAATTTTGTCCTCAACAGTGGGTCGCCATCGTGGTTGCTTTTGTACCGCAATGGAAAAAACGATGTAAACAAAGGCTGTAATTTTTATTAATTATACATATAACCCGCTAGTCAAAAAACGTGAGAGGGGTAACACGTATTTTTTTGGCGAGACTTTTAAATTGTTCGGGAACATCCTAAAGCTTTATCTACTACCTTTATTTGGAAACGAATAAATGGAACCTACGCGTAATGGCGTAATGCCAGTAAAAATGATAAAGATCCTTTGAAAGAAGAATGGAATACCCGCAGCCAAGCTTCCCTGTCTTGCTAAACTAGAGACGAGAAGAAGGTTCAGAGACTAAACAGAAGCCCGTGATAAATGATGGACTGGTAATCCTGATATCATGTAAGATATAGTCCAATAGTTCTCTGAAAAGAGAAATGCTAGCTACACACTTTAAATTGCCTAAACTAATTTAGCACGGCAATGTGTAGTGATTTGGAAATGAACATTTTTTTGCCACAGGACCCCGATGCACGGGCCGAGTTGGCCAACTTGTCAACGACAATGCACAATATAATGTCGAGTCAGTCGACCAAAAACGTGATTTGTATCACACAGGACGCCTTGCTAGGCGCCTATCTGCTCACCAAAGATGATCGCGAAATGGACAAGGCCCGTTTCTTTGACATCTGTATGAAAGGCGACGGATGGACGTCCCAGTATATTTTAGAACGCCTTGAATGGATCCAAACTGTCAGTAAGAAACTAGGTTACACTATCCCAATGTACTGTGGCAAAAACCTTTTCTCGTTAATGCTTCCCAAAAATTTTAATTATACCAAGAAAAACGATGCGCGCAAAGACCAGCCCATCGTCAAAATCGTCAAGGGCGTGCTACTCGAAGGCGCGCTCACCAAATCGCAACTGGGACAAGGCCACAACACCATCATCCACGTCTTGCACAAGGAATACGGCATGGAAAAAGCCATCGATTTCTTAAACAATGTCCAGTTTATCGGCAACCAGTTTTTAATTCACCGCTCGTTCACTATCGGCATCCAAGACTGTCTTGCCAAATCCGTCAAAAAAATCGAAGAAATTGCTTACAAGTGTTTTATCGAAGCCAAGAACGCCGAAGAGTCTATTTCCCACGAACGCATCCGCGAACTAAAAATCGGCGCCATCCTCGACAATGCCCGCGACCGGTCGCTTAAAATCTCCAAAAGCGATTTAAAAGACGACAACGGGTTTGTGGACACCGTGACGGCCGGCAGTAAAGGCGAGTATTTTAACATTACGCAAATTACAGGCATGTTGGGGCAACAAAACCATATGGCCGCGCGTATTGCGCCGACACTAAATCGAGGCAAACGGACGTTGCCACATTATCCGCTTGAAAACCCGACGCTGGAACAGGAATTTGAAAGTCGCGGGTTTGTCAAAAGCTCCTTTCTGCGCGGGATGAATCCGCAAGAATTTATCTTTCATTCGATGTGTGGCCGTGAAGGCATTTCAAACACGTCGATGAGCACCAGTAATTCGGGATACATTCAGCGCAAGATGGTAAAGGTGATGGAGGACATTCAGGTGAAATATGACGGAACGGTGCGTAATGCCAACAATTGGGTGTTTCAGTGGGCGTATGGCGGTGACGGGTTTGACCGCACGGAGTGCGTGTTTCAGCCAAAAGAAAACAATATCTTTTTTGCCGATGCCAGCCAGATTGCCAGCCGATTAAACAACGATTTTGAAGACGCCCAGCCACTTTTTTGAAAAATTAAGAGAAAGCTGTGCAAAAAAACAGGGTGTCCATTTCTTTAAAAATTTTTAATTAAATTAAAAATTTTGAATAATAAATGTCAGTTTGCAATCCCGGAGATTATTTAGATTATAAATTATCAAAGGGCGGATGTTATTTTACAGATCCTTCTGAAAATAAAACATTCGCGTATCGTAGTTTAGATGAGAAAGGCTATTTTATGAACGGACAGTTTACACTTGGAATACCTCTCGTTAAAATAAAAGATTTATTTAGTATACTTAAAGAAAAAAATAATCATACTTATTTTACAAAATGTTCATTAGCGCTTAAATGTTTAGATGCATTTAAAGATATATATAACTATGATGATGACTCTACAGATAATATATATTTATGCATATTTTATTGTTTAATATGTAATATGAGCTATAAAAATGCTTTCGATGCAAAGACAATGAAAAGTTATTTTAAAGCATATTTCCCTATAAAATTTAGAACAGATATTTTAAAATTATTTTTAGAATATTTGCCCAAAGAAAAACGTGTTCAACATATAAATACTTTAGATAAAATGTATACAATAAATGACGTTGAAAAATCGTGGTATAAGGATGATGATGATTATATATCCGACCTGATAATAAGTATTTTTGATGAATATAATCGCTTTTACGAAATAGTTTGGGTGAATATGTTTGAGTTTCCGTTTGATCGAACTTTACAACATATAGTATTTGAACTAAGATCACTAGATGAGATGTATAAGGCATTTCATATTGATCGTGCACTTAAACAACCACTTAAAATACAAAAACTTGTTGAAAAAATTTATTCTAAACTACAATGCGACTTTACATGGGGTATAGAACTTGAAACAAGTCTTTTATATTATTATAGTTTTCTTGAGAGATTTCTAGAATCACATCCTGCTAAAGACTTTATAATGAAAAAAGGCAAAAGTAACAAAAATATGCCATCAATATTTATAACATATGAAGACAGACAACTTGAATTTCAGAGTGAAGTGCGTTCTATTGGTGACGAACATGATGGTCCTTATGATGACTGCGCAATTTATAAAAAATGTAAAGAAAAAGACTGTGAAAAAATAGGAATATTTGCAAGTATTGATTATGAAAAATTATTAAAAGAAAAATTATTACAAAAAATAGATATAGATGATATAGTAGAAATATATGAAAACCTTCCTGATACTGTATGTGAAGATCATGTAAATATCCTCATACCTAAAGGTTACGTAGTTAATGATGACGTAGTTAATGCTTATACACTTTACCTTGGAGGCTCATGTGTATCAAAGATAAATGTACTTGAGTTTACTCTTGGTATATTTAATCATGGATCTGATACTCGTAAAAATGAAAATCAGATGTCGATATTTAAAAGGTTATATACCTTTATTGATGACTATTTTAATTATCATTTTGAGAGAAAAAAATCATATATTAAAACAAGTAAAATTAACACGAGTGAAACGAGTCAAATTAAAAGCCCGTTCAAAAAGTTAAAATCAAGACATTCGACGAAACGGTCAATGCGTAAAAAGATGAAAAAACTTTCAACAAAACGGTCAATGCATAAAAAGATGAAAAAACTTTCGACAAAACGGTCAATGCATAAAAAGATGAAAAAACTGTCTAAAAGTTGGTCTAAATAATCTGCTAAAAATGTTTAATTAAATTATTAAACAGAATGTTGATTCACCTTTTATTGCCGTTAAATATATAATTTCTATATTGATATTATATAAGAGTTTTTTATAGTGTGGTTTAAATGTAATGTTTTTTTTGTAAATCGCTAGAAATTTCAAAATTTTTCAGAATCGTGTATTGACTAAAAATCCTAATATAACTAAAATGATGGGGACAGTTACAGCTACAGCAGTACTTGTGTGTCCAACTTTATTTAGTAAAAGTCCAATCAATAATGCATAAGGCAAGGATGCAATAAAAAATATAAAAATCCATGGCAGTGCATTTTCAACTTTGGGTTTATTATCTTTATTATCACTATTATCTTTATTATCGTTAGGCGTTGACATTTTTATACTAAAGAATGTTTTTATTTATTTATTTCTACATTTACACAGAGATTTACACAGTCCAACTCACAAATTTTGTGTGTTGAAGGTTTTAAAATTTTTTCAAAAATTTATTTTAAAAATGATTTGAAACTGAAATTTTTTAAAGCATAATAGGTCAAATCACTTTTTTCATGAATGTTTGAAAAAAGTTAAAATGCATTTTTTACCAAGATATAATTAAAAAACGTATAAATCTTTTAATAAATCTTGGTAAAAAATATTTTTACGCAATAAAATTTCAAAAAATATTTAAAAAGATATCTTATATAAAATGGACTGTGAATACTGTTCTCTTTCTTTTAAAACGAAATATACACTAAAATGGCATCAATCAAACAATAAGGCGTGTTTAAAAAGTAGAGGTTTATCACTTGAAACGCGTTTTGTATGTGATGGATGTAGCCTTACTTTTACAAATAATATAAATCTGGTCACGCATAAGGATATATGTAAAAAATATATGGTTTTAAACGTGCAAGAAGAATGTAAAAAACAGATAAAAGCTATTCAACAAGAATGTAAAGAGAATAATGAGGCTATTATCAAATCTATTCAAGAAGAATGTACAAAACAAATTGAAAGTATTCAAGAAAAATTCGAAAGCATTCAGCTTGAATGCAAGGAACAAATGGACATTACTCGTCGCGAGTGCGATGAAACTGTAAAAGAGCATAAAAACACCATCAAGCAACATGAACGAACCATTATGGATATGAAATTTAATACCGATAAAATCATCCGCGATTTACAAGCACAAAACGATAAACTGATCGACTCGCTTCGCCAACTTGCCAGCCAAGCCATCGAGAAACCCAGCACCACCAACGTGACCAACCATAATACCATCCGAAACCATTTTTCTGAAAAGTATTTTTTGGAGGCCATCACGCCCGAAGACGTCAAGAAAAAGTGCCAGAATTATTTAACCGAAGAGGTGTTTTTCCAAGGCCAGCGCGGTATCGCCCAGCTTTGCACGGACCACATTATTCGTACCAAGGACCAGAAGGCCCTAATGATTTGCACCGATGCCAGTCGCAAGAAATTTAAATACATGGACGAACAAGGCAATCTTAAAGAGGACCACGAGGCACGGGCATTTACAGAAAAGGTCAGCAAACCCATCAAGGATGTAAGCAAAATTTTGTACGAAAATATTTTATCCGACGTCAAATACGAGAAGGAGAATGTGGACGACGAGGACTATTCGCGC
>Ga0214919_10010797_pt1 | contig 11496 bp, 8 predicted proteins | sample LL1503_MetaG_FD_177994 | JGI IMG/M metagenome (GOLD analysis project Ga0214919, IMG submission 177994) | Freshwater microbial communities from Lake Lanier, Atlanta, Georgia, United States - LL-1503 | ecosystem: Environmental > Aquatic > Freshwater > Lake | place: USA: Georgia | collected 2015-03-15
GCGCGATGCCCTTTGCCAATCTGCAAGCACTTACTGATTCCATTTCAGCTCTGCCAGTTGCATCCGAGACGCAATGGTCAGAACTTGTGAAAAGTTTTCACGTATCAGCCACGTCACCGGAATTGACGAAAGCCCAGCGCGATGGAGCAACCGCGATCATCGATTTAGCTGGAGAATTTGCCAGCGGCCGGATCGGCCAAGATCTCGAACTAACCGCGCGCGTGATCGGTCGCTTGAGTGATATCCAAGTTCGCGACTTTGCACTTGGCAGCCATGATGAAGGCAACGTCGATACTTATTTTCAGATGTGGCGCCACTTAATGCGGATCGCGCCCAGCGGTTATGTCGCACCAATTGCATCGCTATGTGCAGCCCTTGCTTATGAAAGCGGGGATGGCGCACTTGCCCACCGCGCACTCGATCGTGCCCTAGAAGATGTAAATGGATACTCACTTGCGCTTTTGTTGCGCCGCGTCTTTACCGCGGGATGGCCGCCTGCTTCCTTTGCAGCGATGCGGCGAGAACTCCACCCCAAAGTCTGCGCTGGAATTTTTGGGTTAGACTTACCCCCAGGTCACGAGCTCTAATCGATAGCCCCGGCTGATTAGACGGCAACCCTCCACCGCGGTGGGGTGCTCCGGGTGACGACCAGGTTTGCGCCAAGTGGTGCAGGCAAGTGCGTGAAGGAATTAAATGTCGAACTCGATTACTACAGCAGTTACAGGGGCATGGCTAGAAAACCATGATCCGGGCGATCGCAAATTTGTAAAGATTGGTTTTCTCTTACTCGAAAACGGCGAGACGCTGCCTGATATCACCATCGCTTATCAAACTTGGGGAACGTTAAACGCGGCCAAAGATAATGCGATTTTGATTAACCATGCGATGACTGGTTGGTCTGATGTAACTGGTTGGTGGCCAAATATGGTTGGTCCGGGGTTGCCATTTGATTCCGATAAATATTTCATCGTCTGCCCCAATGTAATTGGCGGATGTCAGGGAAGTACCGGACCATCAAGTATTGCTCCCGATGGCAAACGCTACGGATCTCGGTTTCCAGTAGTCACTGTGCGCGATATGGCCGCTGCCGAACTTTTATTTACTGATGCAATCGGAATTAAGAAATACCTTTTGGCAGTCGGCCCATCCCTAGGCGGAATGCGCTCGCTGGAATGGGCGATTCAATATCCAGATCGCGTTGGAGCTATCTGCACAATCGGCTCATCTGCAGTAGCAACCGGTGATCAGATCGGTGGATTCTCAGTCCAAATCCGTGCGATTAAGAGCGATCCAAATTTCAACGGCGGAGATTATTACGAGCAAGAGCGCGGTCCGATCGAAGGGCTCGGGATCGCACGTCGTATCGCTCACCTGACTTACCGCACCGAATCAGAGATGGATGTGCGCTTTGGCCGGCAGATGCAGGGCGATGACACCGGGCGCTATGCCGTTGAGTCTTACCTGGATCATCAGGCAGATAAATTGGCCAAGCGCTTTGATGCCAATACCTATATCGCCCTTACATCGGCGATGGCATCCCATGATGTGGGTCGCGATCGCGGGGGAGTCGTCGCAGCGCTCGAATCAATCAAGATTCCGGCGGTTGTGGTCTCAATTGACACCGATCGCCTCTTCCCACCTCGACTTCAGGTTGAGGTTGCAGAGCTAGTTCCCAAGGCGCAACCGCTAATTACGATCTCATCGGAGTTCGGACACGATGGTTTTTTGGTGGAATCTGAGTCAGTTGGCGCGGCAATCCGCCAAGCCTTGAGTATAATATAGACATCGCTTCGAGCAGTTCGAAACAAAAGTTTCGAAGGTAGTTCGAAAAAACCAAAGGACAATTGTGGCTGTATTTAGTGCGCTCAAAAACAAGGCAAAGTCTGCAAAGAAGGCGTCTGCCAAGAAAGCTGTTGCTAAGAAAACCGCAACAAAAGCTCCGGCGAAGAAGGTTGCTGCTAAGAAAGCACCTGCAAAGAAAGCGCCAGCCAAGAAGGTCGCAGCAAAGCCTGTAAAGAAGGCAGTTGTAAAGCCGGTTAAGCCAGTAAAGGTTGCCCTTAAGAAAGATTTATCTGCCAAAGAGGTACAACAGTTAGTTGATTTAAAGAACGACGTCGCTCGCCACAAAGAGATCGTCGAAACACTTGCTGCTAGCGGTATCGATAACTATCGCAAAGCGGTTAAGAAAGAATTTTTGGCGCTCGCCCAAGAAGCGCGCCACTTAGATGAAACTATTGCCACAGATTCAGAGAAGGCACGCAAGGCAGGTCTTGGAACCTCAGCGCGAATTCTTTCTAAGGCCCAACTCGCACTCATCGCACCACCTCCAGCACCTGTTGTTGCAGCGCCTGCTAAGAGTGAAGGCAAGGCGGGCAAGGCGGCCATTGTTCTAGATGATGAAGGCAATGAGATCGTTGTCGAAGAAGTCGAACTTGAAGATGTTGAAACACTTATCGCTGAAGTTGCTGAAATCATCGACACTGAAGCAGAAGATAAATCTAATCAGCCACGCGTTGTAAACCTGGCTGAAGAAGCTTCAGGCAATGAAGAAAATGCCTTTACGCTAAAGGCCTCTGAAGAAGATGATGCACCTGCACAAACAGTTATGACCGCTGGTGCAACTGCTGACCCAGTAAAGGATTACCTAAAGCAGATCGGTCGCGTTGCACTTCTTAACGCAGAGCTCGAAGTAGAACTGGCAACACGTATCGAAGCCGGCCTATTTGCTGAAGAGAAGATTAAAGAAGATAAGAAGATGGATAAGAAGTTCAAGCGCGAACTCGAATGGATCGTTGAAGATGGCAAGCGCGCTAAGAACCACTTGCTAGAGGCAAACCTGCGTCTGGTTGTATCTCTTGCCAAGCGTTACACCGGTCGCGGCATGTTGTTCCTCGACTTGATTCAAGAAGGAAACCTCGGTCTTATCCGTGCAGTTGAAAAGTTCGACTACACAAAGGGTTACAAGTTCTCCACCTATGCAACGTGGTGGATCCGTCAGGCGATTACTCGCGCGATGGCCGATCAGGCGCGCACAATCCGTATTCCGGTTCACATGGTTGAAGTCATCAACAAGTTGGCTCGTGTTCAGCGCCAGATGTTGCAAGATCTTGGCCGCGAACCAACGCCAGAAGAGCTCGCTAAAGAACTTGATATGACGCCTGAAAAGGTTGTTGAAGTTCAGAAGTACGGCCGCGAACCGATCTCACTGCACACACCTCTTGGTGAAGAAGGCGATTCTGAATTTGGAGATCTCATTGAAGACTCTGAAGCAGTTAAGCCTGAAGAATCTGTAACTTTCACTATTTTGCAAGAGCAGTTGATGCAGGTCCTTGGTGGACTCACCAACCGTGAAGCAGATGTGATCAAGGCTCGTTACGGACTTACAGATGGTCAGCCAAAGACACTTGATGAGATCGGCAAGGTTCACGGGGTAACTCGCGAACGTATCCGCCAGATCGAATCTAAGACGATGTCGAAGTTGCGCCACCCATCTCGTTCGCAATCACTTCGTGATTATCTAGATTAATTCCAGATTAAATTTCAGATAAAAAACCCCTGTCCGATATATCGGACAGGGGTTTTTTAATAAAGTGAATTAGTTTTTAGATTCAACCAAGCGATCTGTTTCGTCTTGGATTGCTACTGCCACAGCCTTTAGCTTTTCAGCGTATTCCTTGCCGTGGTGTGCACAGAACATTAGTTCGCCACCTGTTGCGAGGGTTGCTCGCACATATGCCTGAGCGCCACAACGATCGCAGCGATCTAGTGCATTAAGAGGTGTGGATTCGAGGATTACTTGCTCGGTCATCGCGCTCTCCGTTCGTTTAGGTGGGAAGTGGTACTTCTTATGGAACATCAAACCATGTCTCTTTATTCCCCGCAGGAAATAACTGGGATTAATTTGTTACTTTTGTGTTGCAAATCTCCGCTAGCCCCTAGATATAGGGAAATTACCAATATTTGAGACTAATTCGGCGCGTTAGCGCGAGATCTTTGCAACTACGCCGATAACCTTTGCCTCCGTGGCCACCAAGAAATCAAATGATGCTGGAGATCAGTTAGATCTCACCGCGCTTGGCGACGCCGAAGATTCCTATACCGCCAAAGATCTCGCAGTTCTTGAAGGCCTTGATGCGGTACGTAAGCGCCCAGGTATGTATATCGGTTCTACCGATTCACGCGGGCTCATGCACTGTCTCTGGGAAATCATCGATAACTCAGTAGATGAATCACTTGCAGGGCACTGTAAGAAAATTGAGATTAATCTGGAAGCAGATGGTTCAGTTGAAGTTCACGACGATGGTCGCGGTATTCCAGTAGATAAAGAACCTAAGACAGGTTTAACCGGCGTTGAAGTTGTTCTTACCAAATTGCACGCGGGTGGAAAGTTTGGCGGCGGTTCATATGCAGCATCAGGCGGGCTTCACGGCGTTGGTGCATCAGTTGTAAACGCACTTGCTGAACGCCTAGATGCAGAGGTAGATCGCAACGGAAAAATTTACTGGATGTCATTTAAGCGCGGCGTTGCCGGAGTATTTGAAGGCGAAGGTCCAAAGGCTGAATTCACACCGCAATCAGGACTTCGCACCATCGGAAAAGTTTCTGCAAAAGTTACAGGTACCCGTATCAAGTGGTGGGCAGACCGCCAGATCTTCTTGAAGGAAGCATCGCTTGATATCGAAGAGATCTACGCTCGCGCCCGCCAGACCTCTTTCTTGGTTCCCGGCTTAACGTTGATTGTTAATGACAATCGCACCAAATCTGCAACAACTCAGACTTTCTATCACAAGGGCGGAATCTCCGAGTTCTGCGAATTTTTACAACCTGATCAACCAGTAGGCGAAGTTATTCGCATCTACGGCACCGGTCATTATCAAGAGACGGTTCCAGTCCTTGACGATAAAGGTCATATGGTTTCAACTGAAGTAGAACGCGATATGGAAGTTGATATCGCGATGAAGTGGGGCAATGGCTTTGATGCCACCATTCAATCTTTCGTAAACATTATCTCGACGCCAAAAGGTGGAACCCACGTACAGGGATTTGATCGCGCAATCACCAAAGCATTCAACGAAGCCCTGCGCGCAAGTGGCACATTAAAGAAGAATGAAGCCGATGTTATTAAAGATGACATCATGGAAGGCCTTACCGCCGTCATCACCGTTCGTATGTCTGAACCACAGTTTGAAGGCCAGACCAAGGAAGTTCTCGGAACCGCAGCAGCGACAAGAATCGTTTCAGCAGTCGTCGCCGATAAGTTAAAAGAATTTTTTAACACCACGCGTCGTATCGATAAGGCCAATGGCCGCCTTATTATGGAGAAAGTTGCCGCGGCATCGCGCACCCGTATTTCAGCGCGTACCCATAAGGATCTACAGCGCCGCAAGAACGCGCTGGAATCATCAGCGCTTCCCACCAAGCTCTCAGATTGTCGCTCAGAAGATGTCACCCGCACCGAACTTCTGATCGTCGAAGGTGACTCCGCACTTGGCACAACTAAGGCAGCGCGTAACTCTGAATTCCAAGCGATCCTGCCGATTCGCGGAAAGATCTTGAACGTGCAGAAAGCATCGCTTTCACAGATGCTTGATAACTCCGAATGCGCATCGATCATCCAGGTAATCGGTGCCGGTTCTGGAAAGTCATTCGAACTCTCTGATGCGCGCTATGGCCGCATCATCTTGATGTCTGATGCGGACGTTGACGGTGCGCACATTCGTTGCCTGCTGCTCACACTTTTATATCGCTATATGAAGCCGATGATCGATGATGGTCGCGTCTTTGCTGCAATTCCACCTCTTCACCGCATTGAGCTAATGGGTAGCGGCGGCAAGAAGGGCGAATACATCTACACATATTCAGATGATGAGATGAAGAAGGTCACCTCAGATTTAAAGAAGGCCGGCAAGAAGTGGAAAGAGCCAATTCAGCGCTACAAAGGCCTCGGCGAAATGGATGCTGACCAGCTCCGTGAGACAACGATGGATCCAGATGCCCGCACCTTGCGCCGTATAACTATTTCGGATGCAGCAGCGGCAGAGTCAATGTTCGAGCTTCTCATGGGTAATGACGTGGCCCCACGTAAAGAATTTATCTCAACCGCCGAAATCGATCGCGATCGGATCGACGCTTAATTAATCGATCGCAACGAGATCGAAGTACTCATCTTTCCAAATATCTTCATCGCCATCAGGCAGCAAGATCACACGCTCTGGCTTAAGAGCCTGCACGGCGCCCTCGTCGTGAGAAACCATAACTACTGCACCTTGGTACTCGGTTAGCGCACCCAAGATCTCTTCGCGGGAAGCGGGATCTAAGTTGTTTGTTGGCTCATCTAGCAGCAGCACGTTTGCGGCAGAAACAACGAGAGTTGCAAGAGCTAAACGTGTTCTTTCGCCACCAGATAGAACTTTCACTGGCTTATGAACATCATCTCCAACGAATAAGAATGAACCTAATACGTTACGTGCTTCTGGTTCGCGAAGGTCATCTTTAGAAGACATCATGTTTTCCAGGATTGTGCGTTCAAAGTCGAGCATTTCGTGTTCCTGGGCGTAGTAACCCAGTTTCAAACCGTGGCCATGTTCAACATGTCCGGTATCGGATTCAAGTTGATTAGCCAGAATCTTAAGAAGCGTTGTCTTGCCAGCACCGTTTAGCCCCAAGATAACAACGCGTGAACCCTTATCGATAACGCAAGATACGTCGGTAAAGATTTCAAGAGAGCCGTAGTTTTTGGAAAGTTCTTCACCAGATAGGGGAGTCTTTCCACATGGCGCAGGGGTTGGGAAGCGAAGTTTGGCGACTTTATCTTTAATGCGAACATCATCGAGTGATGAACGAAGTTTTTCAGCGCGACGTAACATTCCTTGGGCAGCAGTTGCCTTGGAAGCTTTGGCGCGCATTTTTTCGCCCTGCTTCTGCAAGATCTCTGCCTTCTTCTCGGCGTTGGCGCGTTCTTTCTTACGGCGATGCTCATCTTGCTCGCGCTGTAATAGGTATTGCTTCCAGCCGAGGTTATAAACATCGATCACGTTACGGTTGCCATCGATGTAGAAGACCTTATTTACAACTTGCTCGATCAAGTTAACATCGTGAGAGATGATGACAAGTCCACCCGAATAAGTGCTTAAGTAGTTGCGGAGCCAGATAATTGAGTCGGCATCTAAGTGGTTTGTAGGCTCATCAAGGAGCAAAGTTTCGGCGCCAGAGAACAAGATTCGGGCGAGCTCGATACGGCGGCGTTGACCACCTGAGAGTGTGTCGAGCTGATTGCCAAAGACTGCTTCAGATACGCCAAGGGACGTTGCAATCGCTTCGGCTTCAGAAGTTGCCGCATACCCACCTGCTGCTTGGAACTCGGCATCAACGCGTGAATAACGTTCCATCGCTTTTTCAAGAGCTGCGCCTTCAGTTGTGGCCATCTCTTCTTCAACTTGGGTCATACGCGCTGCGATCTGATCTAGATCGCGCGCCGATAAAATTCTTTCGATAACAGTGCCTTGATCTTCGCCAGTGCGGGGATCCTGTGGCAGGTATCCGATCTTGCCAGTGCGCTGTACTGCGCCACCTGCGGGAAGAGTTTCACCAGCAAGTACTTTGGCGAGCGTTGATTTACCTGCACCGTTGCGGCCTACGAAACCAATGCGATCTCCGTGGTTGATGCGAACGGTTACTCCTGAGACCAGAAGTCGCGCACCAGCACGTAGTTCAAGAGCGCTTGTAGAAATCATTTGACGAAGTCTCCCACAGAGCAGAAGTTAAACGAAATTAAGCAGCGCCAATTCGTGTGCGACGAGGGGTAGCAAATGCTTTTCCGACTGCAGTTAGCTCGGTTGCAACCTGCGCCTTGATATTTTCTTCTGATTTAAGAAGCGCAACGAGGGCAGCGATAGTTGTCTTAAGTTCTTTCTGTTCAGTCTCAAGTTCGAGTTTGCTCATCTTGGTCAAACGACGAAGTGGCATATCAAGGATATAAGTTGCTTGCTCATCATTTAACTTAAAGTCCTTGATTAACTTATCTTTTGCGGCTGCTGCATCGTCGCTGCCGCGGATAATCTTGATTACCTTATCTATATCGATAATCGCCTTGAGTAGGCCATCGACCATTGAAAGACGGCCCTCTGCTTTCGCCTTACGATATTCAGAGCGACGACGCACAACTTCGATACGGTGATCGATAAAGACTTGAAGGAGCTCTTTAAGTCCAAGAGTTTGGGGGCGTCCCTTAACGAGTGCCACTGCGTTAATTGCAAAGGCATCTTCCATTGGCGTTAACTTAAAGAGTTGTTCCAGCACTGCTTCAGGTTCAAAGCCGTTCTTTAGCTCGATAACTACGTTAGTGCCGGTCTGACCATCAGTTAGATCGATGATGTCTGAAATACCTTGGATCTTCTTAGCCTTAGCCAGGTCTGCAATTCGCTCAACAACTTTTTCTGGGCCGATGTTAAATGGCAGCTCTTTAATAGTGATACCCATCTTGCGAGAGGTAACTTTGCTGATCTCAACAGAAGCGCGGACTTTGAAAGAGCCTTTACCGGTGGCATATGCCTCGCGAACGCCTTCTGCGCCAACTAATTCGCCACCAGTTGGAAAATCTGGTCCAGGTATGTGCTTCATCAACTGATTAAGCGTTGCCTTTGGGTTATCAATCAAAAACTTAGTTGCCGCGATTACTTCGCCCAAGTTATGGGGCGCCATATTTGTCGCCATACCAACAGCAATACCTGAACCACCATTTACGAGAAGGTTTGGATAAGCGGCAGGAAGAACTAGTGGCTCAAGTAATTGGCCGTCATAGTTTGGACCAAAATCAACTGTGTCTTCATCTGCTTCGGCGACCATCGCCATGGCAGCGTTGGCTAGGCGTGCTTCGGTATAACGCATTGCAGCAGGGCCAGAATCTAATGAACCAAAGTTTCCATGGCCATCAATTAGCGGAACCTGCATTGAAAAAGATTGCGCCATACGAACTAGTGCGTCGTAAATTGCTGAGTCACCGTGCGGATGCAACTTACCCATTACTTCACCGACAACACGTGCGCTCTTTACATGGCCGCGCTCTGGACGAAGACCCATATCGGCCATCTGGTGCAAGATGCGGCGGTGTACCGGCTTTAAACCATCGCGCGCATCAGGAAGAGCTCGTGAGTAAATAACTGAATATGCATACTCCAAAAATGATTCTGACATTTCAGATGAAACATCGATCTCAACGATCTTGCCGGGATATTCACCGGGCTTTGGACCAATGGGCTTTTTAGCCTTGGTCGATGTTGCGGCCTTCTTCGCTGTTGCCATGCGCGCATTCTGCCAAGATAACTAGCTAAATCGCGGTACCTACACGCGGTCTCCCACCGACGATTGCAACACAACCGGCCGCCAACTCTCCACCTGCCTGCAAAGCTGCGGTTAAGTCGCGGTTCTTGGAGAAAGTTGCGATAAATCCCGCAGCAAAACTATCTCCAGCCCCAGTTGTATCTACAACGTTTGTGGCAACTGCAGGGAGACTGATCGAGTCATAGCCACGAGTTTTTGCGATCGCACCCGCTGAACCGCGTTTAATGACAACTACTTCCGAGAAATCAAGCAGATAATCAAGAGCGCGCTCTATGTCAACAGATCCAGTTAGGTAAATCGATTCTTCTTCATTTAGAAGCAGAACATCCATAAGGGAAAACCAAGTGTGTAGCTCTTTATCTGCGACATCTTTCATGGAACCAACTGATGCGGGATCGAAGTAGATTGGCAAGCCATCGGCCTTAATTTTTTCTATCATCGCCAAGACTCCATCTCGAGCAAGGGGATTTAAGAGCGCATAGCCTGAGATGTAAACGGCTTGGAAAGTGGAAAGGTCGGGAAGATCGGCGATTGTTAAAGAAGAGTTTGCACCTTTATCGGGAAACATAGTGCGCTCACCTGATGAATCAACTAGAACTACAACTACGCCAGATGTCTCTCCAGGAATTACTAAATCACCGTGCGCAACTCCGAGCGCATCAAATTCACTAACGATTGCTGCTCCCGCTGGATCATCTCCAACATGGCTGATGATGGTGCTACGTGCATCGGTGCGCGTTAGCCAGGCCGCGACATTTCCAGCGGCTCCACCGCTGCTAGTGCTGATGCGACTTGCGGTATCGCTGCCAAAGTTAATCTTTTGTGGGGAAACGTTTATGCGCGCAATTACATCGAGCATGACATCGCCAATGCATAGAACGTTAATTGTCATATCGGTAACTCTTGGTTAGTGCTGCTGCTTAGCAACGGCTATATCGGCGGCAAGTGCTGAGTTTGATTTAATGATTTCGATATTTACTGAAAGCGATTCGCCCTCGCTGGCGGTGTGGAAATGCTCGAGTAAGAATGGTGTGACCGCTTTACCGATGATGCCGGCCTTACGTGCACCAGCAAGACCGCTCTTTAAGATCGCATCATGGCGCTTGCGGTCCATCTCATGTTTTACCGGATTTGCTACAACTAGCGCGCTCTTATTGGTCTTTAGCGTCTCACGCGAATGAATAATTTGTGCAATCTCAGTGGCGCTTTCCACACGGTGTTCGATCGTATATCCCGAATCAGTTAGATAGAAACCTGGAAAGGCGGTTGTTTTATATCCAACAACACCAATTGCCAAGGTTTCGAGTCGCTCCAGAGTTGCTGCAACATCAAGAATTGATTTAACGCCAGCACAAACCACGGTGATATCTAATTGCGAAAGCGCCGTAAGGTCTGCGGATTCATCGAAAGTTTCGTTGGCATCGCGGTGCACACCTCCTAAGCCACCAGTTGCAAATACGCGAATACCGGCAAGAGCAGCTAAGTGCGCAGTAGCAGCAACAGTTGTAGCAGCGCTCTTTCCAGTTGCAGCAATAATTGCTAAGTCGCGGCTAGATGCCTTGGCAATGTCATCCCGATTAGAAATGGCCTTTAACTGATCATCTGTTAAACCGATATGCACAACGCCATCGATTACTGCGATAGTTGCCGGAACAGCGCCGTGATCGCGCACGATATCTTCAACTTCGCGCGCAACCTCTAAATTCTGAGGACGTGGCAACCCATGGCTGATAATCGTTGATTCAAGTGCAACTAAAGGCCTGCCTTCAGCAAGTGCTGCTGCAACTTCAGGCGATGGAGTAAAAGGCATACGGTGGCTCATAAGCCCAACCTTACCCGTGAGAAGATAGCGCTGTGCATCTCTCGCAAATCTCTCCTTCGCTCTTTGCCAGCCTAGGATTAAGTGGCGCCGGTGATCAAATTAATTGCGGCGAAAGCCCGAGCGGGCGCGAACTGCTCTTTCTAGTTGATGGCTTGGGCGCTAATGCAGTCGAAATGTATTCAAGTTATATCCCAACGCTCTCAACGTTGATCCGCTATGGCGCTGTGCGAACATCATTTCCTTCAACGACTGCGACGAGCCTGGCAACGTTAACTACCGGCGTTAATCCAGGTACCCACGGAATGCTTGGTTACACCGTGCAAGTCCCACGCAGC
>Ga0214919_10010798_pt1 | contig 11494 bp, 10 predicted proteins | sample LL1503_MetaG_FD_177994 | JGI IMG/M metagenome (GOLD analysis project Ga0214919, IMG submission 177994) | Freshwater microbial communities from Lake Lanier, Atlanta, Georgia, United States - LL-1503 | ecosystem: Environmental > Aquatic > Freshwater > Lake | place: USA: Georgia | collected...
GCCGCTCGCCCAACTTGACGGGCCATTGGATAACTAAGCTCAAAGAAATGAAAAATGTTTGCAGCGGCTGCTGCACTTGCTCCTCCTTCGCTGATAGCCCCCCCAAAATCGGCGTAGGAGCCCACCCCACCACATGCCACAACAGGGATCTGTACAGCATCTGTTACCGACCGAATAAGCTCCATGTCATACCCCTTGGCTGTCCCGTCGCGATCAATGGAATTCAGAAAGATCTCCCCCGCCCCCATCTCGGCTGCTTCCCGTGCCCATTCAGAAGGTGCTTTATCAACGGGAATGCGACCACCATGCGAATGGACCTGCCATGTTTTTTTTACCGTTGCCTTTGCATCGATTCCGACGACCAGACACTGGGACCCAAAGCGTCGAGCTGCTTCCTCTATAAATCTAGGCCCCGCGAGCGCCTGCGAGTTAATTACGCATTTGTCGGCTCCTGCCGCCAATCTTTTTTCAATATCTATCAAAGTCTTAATCCGTCCTCCGAAAGCGAGTGGCACCAGACAAACACGTGCAATCTCTGCGAGAACATCCAGCGGAGACGTCCCGGCATACGCCTGCTGAAGATCATCCCGACGCAAGTCATGGTAACTATCGGTGCTAATATCAAGCAGAATGATCTCGTCCACATTCCAGTTCGAGAGCCGGCGAATAGTACTCATAGGGTTCCCAATTACCTGATGGATTCGAAAGGATTGGCTTCGCACTAAAAGTCCGTGTTTAAGAAGGAGAACCGGAATTAGTCGGGGATGGGTCACTTGAGGGCGGTAAACCGTTGTAGGAGATCGAGGCCCGGATCTGCACTCTTTTCGGGATGAAACTGCACGCCAAAAACCCTTTCCCGAGCCACGGCGGCGGTTCGGGCAGCTCCGAAAGCGAAGGTTCCGGCTACTTCGTCCTGATTTCGCACCTCCGCCACATAGCTGTGCAGAAAGTAGTAAGGCGCTGGATCCTTCCCAAGCAAAAGCCTGCCTCTCGCCGTGCTCTCCACATCCGACCATCCCATATGGGGCAAACAAAATTCCGGTCCGGGGGAAACCAGCTTTTTCACCACCCCCCGAAGGATTCCTAATCCCTCGTGATTTCCTTGTTCATGGCTGGCATCAAATAAAAGTTGCATTCCTAGACAAATGCCCAAAAGGGGCCGTCCAGAAGCCGCATAATCTTGAAGGGGAAGCCTCAGGCCGAGCCGCAGGATCGAAGCCATTCCCTCTCCAAAGGCGCCCACGCCGGGCAACACAAGCCGGGGGGAAGAAAGGATTTCCCTTGGAGTCCCGATGACCTCTGGAGAAGCCCCTACACGCCGCAGGGCTTCTACTAAGGATCCTAGGTTACTGATACCAAGGGCGACGACCGAGACCTTCATTCTTCAAGCCAAAATGCAAGATTTGCCAGCTGCCACAGAAACATCATGTGATTTTCACGAAGGCGCCCTGAAGCAACAATCTTTTGGTGTTCATCGATGATCCGATCTACTTCAGCCACACAGTAAATCCCCGTATTTCTAATTTGCCGGGAACGGACCATGTCCTTGAGTATCGTTCTATTTTCCCCAGAAAACCATAGATGGGCGGGTGCATTCCAGCCCGTTTTCCTAACCCTCGTGCGCGTCGTTTCAGGTAAAATACCTTTCATGGCCTTTCTCAACAAATGCTTAGTGATCCCGTTCCTGATTTTCAACGTTCCGGGGATTCGGAACATAAACTCAACAAGTTCAACATCGTAAAAGGGATTATAATGGGGAAGACCAAAAGCCCATCCGTTTCGATCTTGGGCCCGAAGACAGCATGGTGCGGTTTCCCTAAAGATATCTTGGTAAGATCTGTTTTTCAATGAGTCAGAGAAAATTCTGTCTAGGACTGGAGTGAAAAGGGTCAAGTCGAAGACATCTCGATTCACAGACCGCTTGTAGCGCAGATAAAGCCTTTCGTCGGGCCGAACGGAGCCTTGCCTCGCAGAGTCGGTCCGTCTTCGAATCAAATCCATGGCAATCGTACGGTGTTTTCTATAAATGGGATGGTCGTGATGCCGCTGCCAAGATGCAATTTCTTTTCGAAGGAGACTTTTCTTGCCCAGACGATGCAGATCGGCAAAAAAGAAAATAAAGTGCTCATACTCGCCGGCATTGAGCTCATCCCCCCCTAGTCCCGTGAAAAATGCCCCAATTCCGTTCTGAGAAGCTCGACGACATACCTCAAAGTGACTGAGCCAGGTGGCGGTTGCCACAGGCTCCTCATGAATCTGGACCATTTTCCGGATCGTTTCAAAGACAGATTTTTGTCCCACTCTAACATTGGTCCAATGGCTTACTTTCGAATCGAGAATAGTTCGAATTTCCCCTGTTTCGTCATAGGCAGCATCCGAATAGGTGGCCGAATACGCCTTCTGCTTCCGACCTGTGATAGAAACCGCAGAAGAAAGCACCGACGATGAATCCATTCCTCCGGAAAGCAAAAAGCCAGGTTTTTTGGCCTCTTTCAGTCGTGCCTGGACAGCACTGAGTATTTTTTTACGGTACTCCTTGCTTAATGATTCTTCAGAGCCTTGCAAATTCGCTTTATCTGCAAGCCCCCAATAGCGTTCTACCTCCAAGGTTCCCCCACACCACCTTACCCAGTGTCCTGCCGGAACTTGCCGAATATTTTTATAAGGGGATGCATGCGGATCATTATCAAATGTGCGATAGTGACATCCCGCATATAAACCTAAAAAGATGGGATTAGGCTCACGGCCTATTCCAGGCAACTCTGTCAATGCCAACGGCTGGGACGAAAAAGCAATCCATCTGGAATTGGCTACATAATAGAGCGGTCGGACTCCCAAACGATCCCGCGCGAGGAACAGCGTGCTTGAGAATTCATCGTACAAAGATAGAGCAAAGTCGCCCTGAAGATTCTTTAGATATTCGGGAAAGCCCTTGTTCGCATATTGATCCGCAATAAAGACACCCGGATGCCCAGTTTGCTTATTCCCAAAGATTCCATCCCAAGCAATGCCGATCCGTTTTTGCCCAAGCCTTTTGCTGAATATACTTTTTTGATCCGTCGAGGCCAGGTTGGACGACCCTATTTTAATCTGATGCATTTTAACGGCAGGTGCCACGCTAGAGACTCGAAAGCTCATAAAGTTGTACGCCGATAGACTACGTTCAGTGGAAGCATATCCTCGGATTCGCGACATCGAAGCATTCATCATTTTGCCTTCTTAAAAACCAAAAATGACCAGTGGTGAGGATGTCCGATCACCTGCTCGGCTTTCCCCTGAGTCCGTTCATCCATCAAGGGTGTCGTAATAAACCCCATTCTTCCAGCTAGTAGTTGTATTTCGCTGAAATTGTAGGTGTTCACATGGACATGCAAATTGACTCCCTTGTCCAAGAATGCGTCCTGCACATAACAATATTTAGAAGGAAGATCCCAAATGGATTCCCGTAGAATTAGAGTTTTTCCTGCAATCTTCAGAAGTCGCTCCAAGGGGCGATGAAAGTTTTCGATGTTGGACAAAACATTCAGACATACCACATGATCAACAGCGCCTTGCAGATCTTCGATCCTGGCGCAAATCAGCCTCTCTTTTGAACAGCCCCAGCGCGGCATCTCCTCTTGCCCGATTCGTATCAGACTCGGTGCAGCATCAATTCCCGTGTAATGCAGTTTCATCCCCGAAATGGAGTGGAAGAAATATCCGCTCCCACAGCCAACATCGAGCAAGTTTTCCCCCTGTCGAAAATATTTGGATAAGATTGCGGCGGCTTGGCGTGCACAGTCCATCTCTGGCTCCTCTTTGCGGCACCGCGAGCGGTATAGGCTGGCAACCGTGGAACTATGTTCCCAAATGTTGAAAGCCTGGTAGCCGTCCGTTGTGATCAAGCAGCAATTCCTTTGAGTATAAATGCTGATGCCATAAAATGACCACGCCAGTCGCGGGGATTTTCCATTCGGAGACTTTGTTTTCGAAACCATTTTGGGTTGGACCTCTCAAACATCGGAGGCAAACAGTGGTAATGATAAAACAAAACTTCTACTTTTCGAAATCCTGCTTTGGCAAACTGATCCGCAGCAATCATGGGATTATGGGTTCGTGATAAAACCTCGTCGTAACCTGGCTCCCCTGCTTTGCCCTGACGGATTGGCGGTAAGTCCATGCGAAAGTGGCCTTGGAGACGCTGGAGCACGGCAGACTTTCTTTTTTTGATTTCCTTGGGAATTTCTTCCCACGAATCGGGCTGTATCAGGCGCTCTTCCAAAAAACTGAAGCTGTATCGGTTGCAAGTGAAGAGGGAAAACAATTCGTTTCGGGCCTCGACTAAAACTAGTCCTCCGCGAACCACATTTTTCCGCAAAAGGGAAAACACTTTTTTATCCATGGCCTCTGGGATGTGCGGCAGGACACCAAAGCATAGCGCGGAATCAAACTCGTGCTGCACTCCATCTTTGGGGCCCCGATAAGCGCGCGGGTCAAGTACACTTCCGGTCCAAATATGCCTTGGGGGTACTCCTTGTTTAGACAAAACCCGCTTGGCCTCATCCACCATGCTCGGCGTCAGATCAAACCCAAAACGCTGTGTTCGGAATTGTCTTAATTCCCGCAACATCGAGGCTGGCCCGCAGCCGGCATCCAAAACATTTCGAGCTCCGTGTCTCCTCAATTCGTTCTTTACAATTTGAAGGTGGATCGGTGGATAAGCCTGGGATGATTTGTAATACTCTTCGAAATAGGTTTTTCCCCAAGTGGAATAGCAATGAGCCACGCGGTGCTCAATTTCGCAAACCTTATTTTTTCTAATATTTGTTTTCACGTTTCTAGAAAAATGCGCAGAGGCTAAATTTTCCACTTGGCTCACGAAGTTCGAATACTGAATCCTCACTCCAGCCTCCTTTTTGAGCAACTGAGACAAGGCTCGATTTACTGAAAACATGCAGATGCTCGATAAAAAACTCTTCTCTCCCAGGTCCTTCTTGAGCAGCTGCTACATCGGGAACTTCAATGTAAAGAAAACCTCCCGGCCGAATCCACTTTCGGGCTCGAGCCATCATGTTGATCGGCTCCTCCACATGCTCCAGTACTTTGTTTAACGTAATCACATCAAATCGCTCTCCGTTGTCCGGCTCAGTTTGAAGAAAATCTGCATGAACCGAATTTACTCCCGCATTTTCACTGGCATGAGCTGCAGCCCGCTCATCCGGATCTAAGGCCGTCACCCGCCAACCAACTTCCTTCATCCGAAAGGGGAAAACCGCCAACCCTGACCCCACATCGAGAAGATTCGGCACTTTTTTCCCTCCCCATCTACTTTTTGCAAAATCTAAGACTCTCTTCACCCTCGCGGTATTATCCGATTTGCTTTCGGGTAGGGCGAGGATCCGTTTGAAGTTTTCTTTTAATCGATTCCCATACGTCCCGTCCATATATCCGCCCCGGTAGAAATCAGTCAGATCCATCTGAATCTCGGCATGCCAGTGCCCGCAGTTCCGACATTTCTGATACCCACGTTGATAGGTTTGCCCCCGCCAGTCAAAACGGGTCTCCCCTTCGGGAGGTTGATTGTACTGAAACGCAGGCACTGGATCAGGCTTGTCGCAGGGACAGGAAAGGGTAGTTCGATTAGTCAAGGTTGGGCCTTTTTTTCTAATGACTCCAAAGCACTACTGGTGTCTATCCAGGCAACAACAGCTAGATTTTCCTGACGGCAATAGTCATCGAACTGTTTTTCTTTTCCTTTTTCGACTAAAAGAACGAAAAACTTGCCCGTCGCACGGTTTTTGATCAGGACGCCCCTTAACCCGTACTGTTCCAACCTGCCATTCAAGGATGGAGTAGCATAAAATCCCCACTCTTTTCGGGCCACATCGTACTCGCCCCCTTCCGGCAGCGTGAAGGTGACCTGTTCGTTAGGTTCTAAGCGTATTTTCCCATAGTCGAGGAGGGTAATTTGCCCAGTGGGTCCGACTTGGAAAGCTCGTGGAGGCTGTTGCGGCGTAAATTTCATAGGTCGTTGCCCAACGGCTAAGTCTTTCGCCAAGGCCAGCCTGGGATTAGGAACTTTGTAAGCTGCCACCTTCCGCTCTTTTCTCTTTTCCAAATCTTACGGTTCCGGAAGGTCTCTGCCACTTTATGAAATTTGCGCGGTGAAATACCTAAGTAACGGCAAAACTCCCCAATTTCAACCCTTGGGGACTCCTCCCCTCGTTTCTTGACGATTCGGATGGCTTTAGCACGACTCATCCTTCCACGCCGAATCTCCTGGGAAAGATTATCCCAAAGGCGGGTGAACCCGAACTTATACCATTTCATCCAATGGTGAAGGGTGATGAGAAAACTGTCATCGATGTCCGCAAAATTGTAGAGCCCAGTTTTGGGACGTGTCGCCGGTCGGAACCCATGCTGTTTTGCCTCTTGGTACGTTTTTAGGGGATCCCAAGGAAAGTACTGCCCCAAAAAGACGGCCCGCACGGGATACCGGCGAAGCTCCGCGGGCGAAGGAAAACGATACGGGGTCAATTCTTCCAGCGTGAGCCGAGGACTCTTCCAGTCTTCCGCCCGGGTGCCATGAGTCACTCCATAACGCTGAAACCATTCGGGAGTGAGCTGGGTCCCTTTCAGATTTTCATCCTCATCCCCGCCGTATTCGTAAGCTGAATTTTCTCCCCAAAGAATCAAAGGGATCTGGTAGTTGACCGCCACCCGCAGGGGAATCGCATGCAATGCCATGTGCATCGGAATAGCCGGACTGCCGAATTTTTTAAATGCTTCCCAGGCAAACTTTCTCTCCACTCCAGGGTTGATGCTGAAATCCATATGATCCACCCCGAGTCGGATAAGGTTCTGCAGATTATCCTCACCCAAAGCATTACGGGCGGGACTTTTCCATGTTACAGCCAGAGGCCTGAGCCCCCAACGCAACGCCGTGATGACTTGCCAGGTGCTATCTTTGCCTCCACTGACAGGAATCACACAGTCGTAGGAAGCTTTTTCTTTTTTGACCTCATTGATTAACTTTTGCCAAGCCTTGCGTCTTTTCTTCCAATTCACTTGGCGTGCACACGCGGCTGCTGGGCAGTTGCAGTTTCCATTCGCGTCAATCCTGAGGTTGGGACGGGTATTCGGGAGAATACAAATGCGGCAGTAGTTCAATTCGCTACCTCAAAGAAAAGTCGAAGGTTAATTAGGTTAAAGAGAAATTTCCCGATGTGGTTTGGCGCTGGATCCACATCCAACCACGGCTCGATAACTTTCCAGTCAACGAGTTCAGCCAAGGGGGAAGCGTCGTCCTGCAAAAATCCGCGGAAAGCAGGGTCCTTCATTGGGAAAAGGCTATTCAGCGAGGCGTTAAAACCTTTTTTTCGCCGATCCAAACGAACTTGGTCATTCAGAATTCCCTTCACCGAATCCCTCAAAACAGCTTTGGCATGCCCGTCTTGGATCAGTTCACCAGTCGGAATCGTGTAGGCTGCTTTAAATAGTTCCGTGTCCAAATAAGGGCTGCGATTTTCGACAGAATACCTCATCGAGTTGAGATCATCCTCATGTAGGGCCACTGGGGTATTTTCCGCAAACAGCTCATTGAGCATGCGGTTCCGTAGCAAGGATTGACCGTAATCGTCCTCCCGAAAAGATTCCTGCCATGGCTCTCGCAGGGTGCTGCGAAAAAGATCTTGGTGATCGTAAATGTGCTCCCGGGCACGGGGATCTTTCGCGTACAGATCGGGGTCCTGAAAACATGGATTCCGTACCGTCGGCAGGATGTGGCTTTTCCAAGCCTTCCGCCACTCTCGATCCCCCCCCGCATTTTTCATTTCTGCCAAATGGAGGATGTAATGATCGTAATACCCGGTAAAAAGCTCGTCTGCCGAGGTGCCGGAAAAGGCCACCTTAAAGCCACCGCGATTAATCTCCTCACTAAGCATCGAATGGACCAGATAAGTCATCGTTGCCACGGGGGCATCATGGTAGGCAACCAAATCACGCAGTCGTTCCAAGCTGCCCTCCGTGCTCAGCTGAATCGTTTGCCAGGGAATCTGCAAATCCTCGATAGTCGCCCGCATATTGTCCGATTCGTCATAACGGGGATCCTTGTCCAAAATGGAGAATGCCGTAGCCCGGCAGTTGAATTCCTTAACGGCAATGGAAACCAAAGCCGCCGAATCCACTCCCCCACTTAAACAAAAAGCGAGCGGCACATCGGAACGGAGACGGATCTTCACACTTTTTATCAAGGTATGACGAATTTCCTCTAGGATTTCACTTCGGTGACGCTCCCGAATCGGCGGCGGGACGGAATCCCAATGACGCCAGATGCGCAGTCTTTTATCCCTAGAGATTTCCGCTGAATGGCCCGACGGTAGTTCTTGGATTCCCGTCCAAAATCCCTCCCGATGTTTGTAAAGAGATTTATAGCCTTGAGTTAGATAGCGCCGTACCTGATTCAGGTTCACTTCCGGCTTCCAGTCCGCAAGCGTTCTTAAAATTCCAGACTCGGAAGCAAAGTACAGACCTTCTGGCCTTTCGGCAAAATAAAGGGGTTTTTCTCCAAATCGATCTCGTGAAATAAAGAGGACTTGCTTTCGTGAGTCCCAGATGGCAAATGCCCACATCCCTTCGAACTTTTCCACGCACCGTGGTCCAAATTCTAAATAGGCCTGCAGGAGAACCTCCGTATCTGAGGTTGTCGAAAACATACGCCCTAACGCCTCCAACTCAGTCTTGAGTTCAAGGTAATTATAGATTTCTCCGTTGAACACAAGATGACACTCATCTCTTTCCATCGGCTGATCAGATCTCGGATCTAAATCCAGAATGGAAAGCCTCGAGTGAAGAAGATGGATCGAGCCCCCTGCCTGAATGGAAAATGTCCGAATCTTTTGCCCGTCTGGACCACGATTCCGCATACGAAAGAGGGCTCGGCTGGTCTTCTCCACCGGCAAGGCTTTTCTTCCAATGAAGCCGGCGATCCCACACATCAGGAACGAAAGTCCTCCTTGCTAAAATGAATCCCTTTTCGAACGGAACGCTCAAGAATACGCCCCATTAATTGGGATTCGCTATCGGGAGAAAATCCTGTTCCTGGCCTCAGCCAAACCAAATCTTCTGCGCCGATTTCATGACCAGCCATCAGGTCTTTCCCCGCAGCAGCGGATCGTCTCGCTCCAGGGGCAGATGATGGCGCCTCATCGAGATTAGGCTGGCCCAGCAAAGTTTCTGCATGACGAATCCTATCCACCAGCAACTTGAAGTCGGAAGGGTCTGCTGAAATAGCATGATCACGGAAAGAGGTCTTCGTCTTGTCTAAGGTGAAATGTTTTTCGATAATTCTTGCACCCATTGCCACCGCAAGTACGGCAGCTTCTATTCCAATTGTGTGATCAGAATAGCCGGGTGTAATCCCCTTCATCTTGGCCAGCTTGCGAAGATGCCCCAGGGCAGCACGATCGTCTGCTGTCGGATATTCTACAACAGCATGAAGAAGGGATAGCCCTGGCACGCCATTGCCTGATTCCCCCCAAATCTGATGAAAGAAATTACGAAGTAGCTCCTTTTCAGGCCAACTTGACAAGCCTGTTGATACAAGTACGGGTTTTCTAGTTTTAGCAACTTTTTGGAGGAGAGCCTTGAAATTACTGTCACCCGATGCAATTTTGAAGGCCGGGACGATAGGATTAAGAAAGTCGACCGAATCCAAGTCGAAGGGGGTAGACAAAAAGATCACCTTCAGCTGGTCGGCCTCCTTTTTAAGCTCTAGAAACTGCGTTTTTGAAAACGCGTACCGGCCTAACTGGTTTAGGCGATCGGTCTGGTCTGAGGAGACCAGAAGGTCCGGAACGATTGTCTGGAACTTGACCGCATTTGCACCGGCCTCAGCCGCTGCTCGGATTAGTTTTTTTGCCTCGTCGATCGAGCCTTCATGATTATTGCCAACCTCGGCAATAATCAGAACTTTGTCGGATGTATTAATCGTGCCGATTTTCATCTGTGCCGATGCAAGACCCAGCAGGTTTCTCGGACGGAATATCCCAGGCCTTCATACAATCGCCGGGACAAATGGTTGATTTCCTGCGTTCCTGCCTGGATCAATTTTCCAGGTGTCTCGGCTGCTTGAAGCAACGCTTTGCCAAGTCCTTTACCCTGTTTTGCAGGATCTACGCAGATTAAATCAACGACTGTCCTTTCGGCTTGCTCGACTAGGAGAATAAAGCCGCTGGGTTTCTCATTTTCCTCGACCACCAAAAGTCGTTCTCCCCTCAGCCCTCGGAAAAAGTTTTTGGCCCAATCGGATTTGATTTTTGCCCCTAAATTTGGACCCACAAACGGATCCACATGGAATCTTGACGCGTGAAAAGCTGCTGCCGCCAAAGCACAAACCACTGCCTCATCTTCTGCCTTGGCAGATCGGACAGGCCATGCGGGCGGGGCCGATCGCACCCCTTCTTTCTCGTATATCAAACTGGTTTCTTGGACTACGAAGCCTACCTGTTCGAGATTTTTCCGCGACTCGGAATTTTTCGTGGAGATCTTTGCGTAACAAAAACACTTTTGCGGAAGCTGGTTTTCGCTAATCCCGGAATCTGAAAATCGATAGACAGGCTGATCAAGCTGAAGCGTCAACCAATCGTCTTTTTGGTACAGAGAAAACCCGCTTATTCGTTTATCTGCGATTCCGCCGGCGCATGTGGCATCGCCTTTACGCGGTTGAAAAGCCCTTCATACCAATCCATATAGCGGGTCATTCCCTTATCTAGCGGCCAGCCCGATTGGTAGCCGATCAGTTTTCCCGCTTTGCTGACATTGAGGGTTCCCCGCTCTGGCATCAGCCCATCCCTCTCCATGTGGCGGATCTTGATTTTGGGATACCGGGCTCGCACTAACTCCGCCATGTCGTTGAGCGACCGCCCTTGCCCAGCCGTCAGGTTGAAAATCTGATTTTGGCTTTCAGTTTTGGCCAGACAAAGACAAAGTCCCTGTACGAGATCCCCAATATAGGTGAAATCCAACTTTTCATTTCCATCCCCCTTAATGACAAGATCCTGCCCCCTGAGTGCGTTTTCTATGAAAACTTGCCCCACCCTCCGGCTGACACATCTCTCCCCATAAAGGGCTGAGGGGCGCACAATTGTGTAGGGAAGATTGAATACCTGCTGGTAGGCGATCACGAGTTTCTCTCCGCCAAATTTAAGGGCTCCATAAATTCCAAGCGGATTGCAGGGACTGGCCTCATCCACGGATTCGGTCTCGAAATTCCCGTATACCATGCTGGAGGAAAAATAAATAAAGTGCTTCACCCCCACCCTGGAGGCATCCAAAGCATTCTCAAGAGTTCGAAAGCTGTGATCAAACGTGTGAAAGGGGTCCTTATTGGATCGACTGGCATGCGCCACTGCTGCGAGCAGGACCACCGCTTCGGGCTTGAGTTTCCCTAAAAGCAAGCTCAGTCGCATATAGTCACGCGCATCCTCCACATGCAGGGGAATGTCAGCGTTACGCA
>Ga0214919_10010799_pt1 | contig 11493 bp, 8 predicted proteins | sample LL1503_MetaG_FD_177994 | JGI IMG/M metagenome (GOLD analysis project Ga0214919, IMG submission 177994) | Freshwater microbial communities from Lake Lanier, Atlanta, Georgia, United States - LL-1503 | ecosystem: Environmental > Aquatic > Freshwater > Lake | place: USA: Georgia | collected 2015-03-15
AGCCTTAGCAATAGTGGCACACAACTTGATAGTGTTTAACCATTTAACACCACTCATACTAGAACTACCATCCAATGTAATGTGAAAGTTCATCTTCTTGTACTTGTGTACAGCAGTGGTGTAAAAAATATTTTCTACATCAGCGCCAAGTTCATGAAGAATTCGTTTGTCAATCTTACCAATCTGACGACGGCTGAACTTATCAATATTCACTTCGTTACGAAACTGAATACGTTTAGCAAGTTTAACTCCCATCACAATTCCCAAGTTGACATAGTTAGCTACATCATCGTTGTATAAAGCACGGGTATCAGCGTTAGTACGACTATAATAATCATGACTCTTGATTTTCTTCAATACGAACTCAGAAGAATCCATTAGTTCACGGGTCAAATTCTTTACAACAATACACTCAATAGCACCAACTCCACCATAATTACGGATATAGTCCTGAGCCACATCTGTGACTTCGACCTGACTCTTTTCTAGTACATCAAGCAAAGTCTTTTCCTTTTTAGTAACTTTCTTCTTGGATATCTTACCATTTAGAAAATCTTTCTGTTTAGAAAAAGCCTTAACAATCTTACCTTGCTTAGTCTTGCTTACTTTTGGATCACTTCCGATTTCTTTTGCTGTATCAGTTTGTGGCTTTACAGAAGTTGTATCACCTCCCAGAATATCATCCAAACTGGTAGATGCGTCTCCAGTATCACTGGAAACCTCTGTTCCACCAATAGTGGTATTGCTATCACCATCTTGTGACTCTTTAGATTCTGACCCTTCTGATCCATCACCAGATCCAGATTCGATGATTTGTTCAACTGGCTTTTTAGATGCTTCGGTGATGTTAGAAAAAACAATCTCAGCAATCTTAAAAGATAACGCGTAACGACTCGCCGATGTGTCCAAACGTGAGATGTTGGTCAAATCAATAAGTTTAGCAATATCATACAATCCAGGCAAGGCTCTTAGATCCGTATTAAGATTTGTTAGGTTGATAATACGATATGAGTATGAATCTGGAGTTGTGGTACGATATAGTTGACTCTTTAGTCCATCATCAATAACTTTACTATTGAAGTACTTATCGTATAAGGATTCATAATATCCACGATAACCAGGAGCAGACTTGTAAATACTATAATCAATATATCGATCTTCGATGTAATTGAAAATCATCTTACAAAACTCTGCCACCTCTTGTTTTGAAATATTCAAAGGTTCGGTGAGGTTGTAAATACTACGAGGTACATTGACATTTATATTCTTGTACAACTCCATGTCACTATAAACAATGTGACTAGCTTCATGTAGTGCCAATCCTACGGCAACATCAAAGTTATCCTTTTCATGTACATCACTACCAATATATACAACCTCACCATCAGTGCAACTCATATTGCTATCATTAAACATCACTGGAATAGACTTACCAGTAAGAATAGTGACATAATTTGAAATTGCACGACGAGCAGACGACAACCGAATGAGATCAGCGGTTGCTTCTGTTTCAGAAGATGAAACGTCTACCATATCGGAATCATCGCTGAAATCCCATTCGATATCGTAGTCTTTATACCAAAAGTCGCTGTGGTTACTCATATTAGTTATCGTCTGCTATTTTATTGTTTATTTATTAAAAAGGAGGTTGTTCTGTCTTTAGAGGATCAGCAAACAACGTTTCCTTTGCATTGGTCTTTACATACTTCTGCACCAACTGACGTAGATAAGTGCGTTCACTATCAACACCACCATCGTCGTTAAAATTAGGATATATCGTAGTCTCTGCAATTTCAAGCAAATTAAATCCATCCACGATCAATTCTGCGATTTCAACAGTGCTACGAGTTGGAATAAAGTTGGTCAACTTGCTATCTTCTTGCTTGACCTGCTTACGTGTATGGTCAGCAATTTCACAAACAGCCTTCAGAATGTCCAACTGGACTTCATCAGATAGGTTGAATCGATTCTTGAGAAGATTAAACTCGGTATCCTTGTCAAGAGGATTCATCTCAATCTTTACAGGAAAACGTGAAAGAAGAGCACGATCCATAACACGGGTAGCAGTGTACTCATTACCAACGTTTGCAGTAGCAATAAATGTTACACCATCAGCAACCTTGACCACCTCGTTGTCTTCCTTTTCATCCAAACGAAGATAACGTTGTAGATCATCAAGAACCGTCATTAGAATATTTACACCATCATGGTGAGCACGGCTAATTTCATCAAGAAGAATAACAGCATTTGGAGTCTTGATAGCCTTAATAAAGGAAGACTCCTTAAACAATGTGCCGGTATTCTTATCAAAGTGAGTATTACCAATCAAAGCACTACGAGCATCTTGCGTAGCACCCAAGTTAAAATAGAAAAACTTGTTATCCTTACCAAGGACTTTGGCGACGGTCTGAGCAGCAAGTGTCTTGCCACATCCAGTTGGACCAAGAAGCAAAATGTTCTTGCCACGAAGCGTGGAACGTACCATGTACTTCCACTTAATGTCATCCATAATCAACGAATCGGGACGTAGGTTGACGCAAGTGTTCAAATATGACTTTAGATCAAAGTCAGACTTAGTGATCAATTTGGCGGTATTTTTTGTATTGTTCATATCAGATGTTTCTTAACTAAGATCAGTCTACCACGACTTTTTTGAATGTCAACGGTTCAAATAAAAAAACCACCAGTAAGGTGGTTTTGGATTTTACTTTTAAATTATATTATTAATGATGATGATGGTGATAGTGGTGTACTGGACGACCCCATCCACCATATACTACTATTGCAGGTTGTGGTTGTACATACACAACAGGAGCAGGTTGATAATAAACAACCGGTTGAGGTTGTACTATTACTGGTTGTGCATAAACCACGGGTTGTGGTTGTACATATACAACTTGCGTTGGAGGATTAACGATTCTGCCAACTGCCTCAATTACGACAACGCCGGTTAAAACCTTACCAACCGTTGCCCATTCTCTATCACCAGCAAATGTTTGAGAAACTAGAGTTGAACTCAATGCTGCGATAGTAATTAATTTCTTCATATGTATCCTTTTTTTAGATATACTTTTATAGTACATCAAAATTTAGAAATTGTCAATTACTTCTTTTTGGCTTTACCACCCTTGGTATACTTAACAACCAACTTTTGTAAATTCTTTGGAAGTGTTGGTGGTGTATAACTTGGCTTTGGACTCTTGTGTTGAACTTGAGTTTCAAACTTGCCAACCGCACGCATTGGTTGATCTGGGTTATCCTTCTCATCGTTCATGTTCTTGGCCTTGATGCTCTTAACAACCTTATTGTTCTTTTCTGGATCAACTAGGTTTTGTTCATCAGCTGCTTTATCAGCTTTTTTACCACCTTCTTTATCTTTACTATTTTCCACATTACGTTCATATGCGGAATCTACATAGTTTAAATCTTTAGAAGTCAATGCTTGTTTGACGAACTTCTTTAGTTCTTCATAACGAAGATACAACTTCTTGGTTCTGTCTGAAGCATCTTTGAAGTATTGAACGTCAAAAATATCTTGGGTGATTGGTCTTAGGCTGAAATGATGTGGTTCACACTCACAAATGTTATAATTGCCAGCGTCATCACGTACAATAGGCTTTTTGATGTCTTTTGATAGATTTTCCATCATTTCAGCCCAAGACTTTTGTACTTCCGTTAACTTTTCTTCGATAGTTTCACGGATTATTTTCTTTAAAGATTGTTTTAATTTATCGTTCATATAGCGTGCCTATCTTATAAATATAGGATCAGTTAAATAAACGAATAAATTAATTACAACTTAAAGTCATCGAATGCACCCTCGGTGATGGTATTATCAATACCTTTTACATAACTACTTAGCTCTGTTTCTTGTGGAGCTACCTGTAGTTTCTTGCTATCGTAGTAACTATCTAACCATCCAGCTAATGGATTGGTTTTGGTATTAGGATACAATTTCTTATATCCAATACTTGATAGTCTGTTATTAGCCAACCACTCAATGTATTGTTTTAAACTTTCAGCGGTCAATCCAATCAAACTTCCCTTGCTAAATAGATAATCGGCCCAATCCTTTTCAGCATTAACTGCCATTTCATAAGCAGCATAAACCTTATCTTCGTTCTTTTTAACAATATCTTGGAATCCTTCATCTGGATTATTGATCCAGTTCTTCATGATGTTCTGAGTAATAGCAACGTGTAGATTTTCATCTCTACTGATAAACTTAATAATCTTACTATTACCCTCCATCTTTCCACGATATCCAAAATAGAAACTACAAGCAAATGATACGTAGAAGATCAACCCTTCAGTAATCTGAGTAGCCAATACCGCATCAAACAATTGTTGTTTAACATCATCTGATGGTTTTAGTAGTTCATCATACTTCTTACTGATTTCAGTAGCTCTCTTAACAATTTCTTGGTCTTCCAAAACACTATCAAAGAATTTGGTAGCATCTGGATACACATTGTTAAGAATGTACGTATAACTATTACTATGAATAGTTTCAAAGAAACTCCACGCATTCATGCAAATTTCCAATTCACTATTTGTTACGTGTTTCATAAGTTCATGAATACTACGACTTAACATACTATCAGTCATAGTTTGAAACTTAAGGTTACTGTCAAATACAAAACGTTCTTCTGGTGAAAGATTCTTGTAATCACTGATGTCTTTGACAAGAGAAACTTCCTGCGGTCTCCAAAAGAAATTCAATTGTTGATCGTACAAATCATAGAATTTGGGATACTTGATCAAGTCATATCGTTGTAATGATAGATCTTCTCCAAAGAACATTGGATTTCTTAACTGGTCTATATTTTTCTTATTTAACACCGTTTTCATTTTATCCTCCTATTATAGAGCACAAGCTCCGCTTTCACAACCGGATTCTTGTACTGTTGGTTGTTTTATTTCCGTCTTTTTATCATCCATGGCGGTTTGTTTGTCGCCATCATCAGTATTAGCATAATACAAATTCTTCAATCCATACTTGTAGGCCAATAACATATCCTTAATTACTTCTTGAACAGGAACTTTATTTTTTTCATAACGGGATGGGATATAGTAAGTATTTGTACTAATACTCATATCTGTAAATTTTTGAATAGCTGCGGCTACCTTTAAATAACCCTCATTGCTTGGCATATCAAAAGCAAATGTATAATTTTCCTTGTACTTATCAATGCCAGGTACTACCACAGGCAAAATATTGCTCTTGCTACCCTTGAAACTAATAGCACTGCGTGGTGGTTCAATGCCATTGGTGCTGCTTTGAATTACTGAACTTGATTCTACAGGCATACAGGCTGTTAATGTAGAATGTCTCATACCATGTTTTTTAACTTCTTCACGTAAAGCCTCCCAATCACAATGTAGAGGTTCAGTGATAAATTCATCAATGTCTCTCTTATAAGTATCAATTGGCAATATTCCTTGACTGAACTTAGTACGATCAAACTTTTCACACTTACCAAACTCTTTAGCCATTTCAACACTAGCCTTGATTAGATAGTAACTAGTCTTTTCCATCCACTTGGCAACAAAGTTTGGAGCATCCTTATCCCAATACTTCAATCCTTCTTTAGCCAATAGAGCAGCCAAGTTACTTACACCTACACCAAGACTACGACGTTTCTTGGCAAAGTTTTCTGCGGCTGGTACGAAATAATCTTGATGTTCAATCAAAGCATCCAACATTCTAACAATAATGTCACATACACTTTCCATTTCTTCATCATCTTTGATCTCCAACCAATTCAATGCTGCCAAGATACAAACACCAATTTCACCATTCTTATCATTAACATCAGTGATTGGAATCAATGGATGATTAACTTCAAGACATAGATTGCTTGTATCTACTTGATCAAGCCAACTACCATGTTCATTTGCGTGGTCTACGAACATTGTATAAATACGTCCAGTTTCAAGACGTTCTTTAGCCAACAGTCCCATCAATTCACGTGCAGGTACCTTCTTCTTAAACTTAATGTTCTTGTTTTCTTCAGCCTTTTCATACTTTTCCTTGAATCCTTCTAGTCCAAAGGTATTCCATAGTGAAGGACATTCATGATAACTGAATAGTGTCACATCTTGATTCTTCAAGAAACGTTCAAAGATTAGTTTATCCAAACCAATACAATAATCTAGCTTACGTACACGATTATCGTCAGTTCCTTGATTATTCTTTAGTACAAGAATATCTAGAATATCATAGTGGAACCAAGCAAAGTTGACGGTGGCACTACCCCCTCTAATTCCATTTTGGTGACAACTCTTTACAGTAGATTCAAATGCTTTAGCAAACGGAATTGGCCCAGTGTGCATTACTTCACCATTTCTGATAGGAGCATTTGTAGCACGTAGTCTGGATAGATTCAATCCAATACCATAACGACTAGCTGTAGCAAATCCAACAGCACTATTGTTACTGAAAATACTGCGAAGATCATCATCGACCGTGAATAGTGAACATGAAGCATAACTCTTCATTACCGTTCTTACTCCAGCCATAATTGGAGTAGGTAGATTAATCTTGTGTTTACTGAAATAATTATATGCTTTCTTGACATAATCCAATCGACCTTCTTTATAGTCTTTGAAAAAAGTCATTGCGATTAACATGTACGCAAACTGAGGAGTTTCGTAAATCTTCTTGGTAGCACGATTTTGTACTAAATATTTATCACACAATTGTTTGATACCAGCATACGTAAAGTTAAAATCACGATCATGTTTTAGATATTCATCTAGTTTATCAAACTCTTGTTTACTATACCAGTTCAGAATTTCTTCATCATAAACCAATGAGTCAATATTAGCTTTTACTAGATCATATAGTTTTGGTGGATTTTTGCCTCCCCAAACTTCTTTACGAAGTTGATAATTCATCAAACGTGAAGCAACATATTGATAGTTTGGCTTTTCTTCACTAATCAAATTAGCAGACGCTTCAATCAACATCTTGTGAATATCTTTTGAATTCATGCCATCAAAGAATGACAAGTGTGCATTCATTGCGACTTCTTCAAAACCAACACCCTTGATATCATCTGTAGCCCATTGTAAAACTTTATTTATTTTGTCTGCATTAAACTTCTCGGTCTTACCGCTGCGTTTCTTAATAAAAATTTCTTTGTTCATAAAATATATTGGTAAAGGATAACTATCCTTCAATAGTTCATTTGATAGGTATTGAGACTAACTTTTTTAAAGTTTTTTTTGATACTTTTTTTATAGTCTCAACTATGAATTAGTTATTCTCCGTCGTCATCAGAGCTACTATGTGCGTTCCATTTGTTCTTCAACAACTTTTTGACTTGATTTTCACCATTCATCATTTCGTTTTGAAGTGCCATACCTTCTCTGGATGATTCAGAAAATATTTCAATCTGACCACATCCCGCGTTCATTTTACTTGGGAATGTCAAACCATCTGGTCCAAATCGATTTTTAATAATATGGAATCGAGCAGTATTGCTAACTTTATCATTAACCTTACGGCTTAGTGACATAACGAAGTCAGCGGTCATGATCTTACGATAACTATCTGAAATGTTATTTGCCTGAATAATATCTTCATCCATAGCAGCACGATTACTCTGTGAAGCACTCCAAATAGGAACTTGTAGTTCACCAGCTACACCACGTAACTCTTCATAAATACCACCGGCTTCTTGGTAACTATTGCTGTTACGATCACTATTGATTGGACGTAGAATATCTGCGTAGTCAACAATAATCATATCTACCTTAGTACCCAACATAGCCAATCGTTCACAATGAGCCTTCAAGCTATGAGCTGATACAGTCTTGATTGGAAAGTACTTAATAATTAGTTTACCAGGTACTTGTGCAATCTTCTCACGTACTACTGAAATGTTATTACGAATATTTTGGAAATCAATTCCAGTAAAACACGCATCATAACGTAGACCCACATAGTTTTCATTTAACTCAAGAGTAAAATGAATTACATTTTTACCTTGTCTCATTGCTTCGGCACCTAGTTTACATAATACCCAACTCTTACCACTACCAGCACAAGCTGTAATAATACCGAGTTCGCCAGGTCCAAGACCGCCATCCATCAAACCATCAATAACTTCCCACTTGGTGTTGATAGAGTTACGAGCCATTACGGTCATTCGTTTTTCAACATCTTCACCATAATCATGACCAATATTTCGTTCCATACCAGCTTTAAGCGCTTCATCAAACTTGGTCTTGATCTTCTCGTATTGACCAATCTTCAAATAGTCAACACTTTCCATGATGGCATTCTTTAGCTTCTGATTGATACAGAATTCTAAGAACTCTTCTTTGATAAACTTTAAATCACCATCATTCATCTTCTGATAGATTAATTTAAGATTATCTACGATACTCTTTTTGAGTACTTCATTAGTAACTACTTCCAATTTTACCTTGAACACATTAAGTGTTGGTAGGTCACGATATTCGTTAAAGTACTTAATACTTTCCTTGACAACCCATTTATGGGCATCACTTTCAAAGAAATCAGCCTCAACAATGTCACTTATACGTTCAATGAAAGGTCTATCAGACACAAGACCTGAGATACACTTAACTTGAAACTCACTTCCAAACTTCTTCAAGTTGTCAATAATATGTTTTTCGCTCATTATATATTCTTTCTATGTTTTGTTAATACTACTCCACTAGTCTACACCGAAGTGTGTAGAATCCAACTTTTTTTATAAACTATCGATTTACAATACGAAACTATTGAGTTTGCCCCAAGTTTCATTCAACCATACCATATAATTTGGTAGGTTATTCCACATTTTATCCTCGGTGATAAGTCTGCTAAATGTCATCTTATCAATCTTAGGAACTTGTTTTTTAATTATTTCTTCTATTCTCAATTGAGTAAATGATTGAATGCATGTACTTTTTAACTGCATCAGTTCATAATTACGTTCTATGAGAAGTTTGTTATCTAACACACGTTCATAAATCTTATACTTACTCTTGTAATTTTCAGAATAGTTATAAATTTCTTGTAACGTTACTTGTTTATCGTCACCCAAAAATGGATACGCTTGAAGAACTCTTTTAATTCCAACGCCATCCAGGCCAGGAATATTATCACTGACATCACCCTCCATAACTCTGTAGTATATAAAATTATTGCAGGTAATACCATACTCATCCACTATTTCTTTACAACCAAAGATTTTCTTTTTGACAGGACTCCATATCTTAACTCTTTCGCTTGCCAATTGTAAAAAGTCTTTGTCTGTGGACATAATAGTAACATTACTATCTTTGAATGTATCTTCAGCCAAATAAGCAATTGTGTCATCGGCTTCAATATTATCAATAGCCATTACAGTCACTGGTAATACTTCAAGATAACTTACCAATCGCATCAATTCAACCTGAAGATTCTTTTGTTCAAGTTCAGATGAACTCAATTCTTCATATGTTCTGTTGAATTTAACCTTGGTCTTACGTCCCTTTTTGTAATCAGGATAAATCTTACGTCGTTTTTGTGAACCACCCGTTCCATCAAATACAACAATAACTCTAGTTGGATTAATTAACTTAATTGCATAACCGATACTCTTAAGGAAGCCAGCAATTCCCCCGGTATGCATTCCGTCATCATTCATAGATGGTACTGCCATAAATGAACGAATGAAGGTATTTAATCCATCGACTAAAAGGATGTCGGAGTTAGTAGTTTTTTGAATACCACTATCACCGACACCCCCTTTTACGTTCTCGAAAAGAGAGAACAGTCTTTGTTTTTCACTGGAAGTGAATCCACTCATTGTTCTTCGCCAGCGTCACCTTCGTCTGTAGACACTTGAGCATCTTCAACGATTTGGCTGTTTGGATCTTTGTACTTCATGATACACGCATCACAAATCTTCAAGTAAATTTCTTCCTTTAGATTTGGATCTGATTGTAGTGTTGAAATGAAATCCTTTGATTGGAATCTCCATTCAGTACCATCAGACTTTTGATATGTATAATATGCACCACCTTGTTTTACAAGATTAGCATCTTTCATAACTTTAATCCAACTACTAAAGTCAGCAATTCCGCTATCATAATAGATATCAAACGCAGCTTGACGTTGTGGTGGACCCATACGATTCTTAATCACAACTGCTTTACATTCGTTACCAATGACAACTTCACCCTTCTTTAGTTTGCCTGTATTATTTAGACGAACACGTACACTGCAATGATATGCCAATGCCTTACCACCGCTAACTACATACTTGTCGCCGAATGCCATAGCATTTAGATTCTGACGTAGTTGGTTAGTAAAGATCAACAATACCTTCTGACGACCAATCATATTGGTAATCTTACGCATTGCCTTACTAATAATAATTGACTTACCTGTAGCATAACCATCTTTGCCATGATCACTTTCCAATTCTGCTTTAGTAGATGCAGCAGCGACAGAATCAACAATAATTGTTAATAGCAAATCAGGATAATCCTTACGGATGAACGTAATTGCTTTTTCAATTCTGTCGAAAATATCTTCTACAGTTTCAGCCTGAGAATACATCAACTTGCTTTTAGCCAAATCAACTCCCAAACTCTTCCAGAATTCTCTGGATTCAGAATTTTCTGTGTCGATAAAAAGTGCTTTACCACCTTTTCTTTGTGTGTCTGCAACAATATGTGCGCAAACCAAACTCTTACCAGTACCTTCAAGGCCTGTTAGTTCAACAATACGTCCAACTGGCAAACCGCCGTGAGGACGATTGCTAATTGCTAAATCCAACATTGATGAACCAGTACTTACCCAATCACTGATTGTTGATGGGTCTTCTTGTTCATCCAAGAAAAACGCAACTTTGCCACCTTCTTTGTTGGATTTGTTGAGTTCATCTGCTAATCTCTCTAGGAGATCATCTTTTTCCGTAGTTTTTTTTGCCATAACGTATATAACTAGAAAGCCGGTGGGGTATAAAAACTCCACCGGCTTATTTTTATTTTTTAGGAGTTAAACAAGTCATCAAATGCTTTGTTAACATCATCACTTGCTCCAACCTTAGCTTTCACTGCGGTTGGTGATGCTGTTACAGCAGCCTTTGGCGTTGTTGCAGTCTTAGCTGCGGTTGAAAACGGAGCTTCATCATCTGCATCAGTTGCGGTTGCAGCTGCAGCAGGATCAGCGGCGGTTTCATCTGGATTTAGCCACTTGTCCATAACATCCTTGAGTTCTTCATAGGATAGTTCTGGAAATAGATCCATAATGTTAACTTGAGACTTAAGAGCATCAAGTAGACTTGAATTATTCGGATCTACAGCAACGCTTGTGTTTGGCTTAACACGAATGTTGGTTTCTGGGAAACTCTTGCCTGATTCGTCACCAGTCTTGAATTCCACAACAATGTCACGGCCTGATGTTAGATCGGTAATGTCACCAAAATCAGGATCACTGATGATGCTTAGAAGTTCTTGGTAAACTTGCTTACCAAAGCCCCAAAA
>Ga0214919_10010800_pt1 | contig 11491 bp, 11 predicted proteins | sample LL1503_MetaG_FD_177994 | JGI IMG/M metagenome (GOLD analysis project Ga0214919, IMG submission 177994) | Freshwater microbial communities from Lake Lanier, Atlanta, Georgia, United States - LL-1503 | ecosystem: Environmental > Aquatic > Freshwater > Lake | place: USA: Georgia | collected...
ATAAATAGTTCATAATATAGTAAAAATTGTTTTTTTTTATCAACTAAGTTTTTGAAAATATTTTGAAATTCTTTTACTTAGTCTAACTCTTGGGTCGTTTTCCGTTCTTCCAACCACACTATATGGAACTATAAAACCAAAACTTAAAAAAACTCTTCTTGAGTTAAATTCTTCAGTCCAATGTTTGTATAACGAAGCTTCAAAACAGTATAGGTCTTTTTGTTCTATTACAGGTGATGAACCGTCTATAAAAATTTTGTAATCTTCTGATAACACACTAATGTTACACTTATAATTTATGTAACCATCAATTGATGCGTCATAGTGGGGTTGTACTCTACCACCTTTTTTCATATCAACCGCCTGAATAAAGATATTATCAAGGGGTAGGTTATTCTTTTCAGATATCCTTTTAAAAATAGTTTTGATAATTGGGGGAACTTCTTGTTGTAAAACTTTAGAAACTGATTGAAAATTTGTAATGTAGTTTGTAAGTTCAGTCTTTGAAATATCTATAATACAAGATTTACCCTTTAGTGCTTTTGAAATTTCACTTAAGTGGTAATTGGGGTCACCGTCTTCTGGATTTAACGAATCAACCCAACTAACGAGTTGTAAAACCTCATCATCACTGATGAATTTTTTTTTTAACTTAAAAGGGTTTAATTCCGTACTTTCCAATTTTCTTTAGGTTATGTTTCTCCAAAAATTCTTTTGGGTTCATTGCCTCAATTATGGTTAATTCCGCAGAATCAATCATCTGTTTGGATTTTTCTTCTGTAACCGCCATAACACATAATTTATGGGTTGCAGGTAATTCTCCTGTTGGTGATAAATCTATTTTTAAGATATTATCATTTTTCATTTTTTCTCTTGCTTGTGAAACTTTAGATTCTTCACATAATATACAGATTCTCATAGTTTTATTTTTTTAGTAAATTAATAAGTTCTTCTCTTTCTTCTTTAGTGATTGATTTGTATTTTCTCATATCAACAATTACTTTTAATTGTTCAGGAAGAAAAACACCATCTAATGCGGTTTTAGCTGCCTCACATTCTCTATGAGTCATTTCAAACGCTTCTTTAACGTTATCAACCCAAGTTTCAGTTTCAACTGATTTAAGGTATTTGTTATCCGTTGTTCTTTGTATTAATTTTATCATAATATTATTTTTTTTATATAATGTATTTTTAAGGGTTACGATTCTTAATTAAAAAAATTGAACACCAATCCTCCCCAATCGTGATAAGTTTGGTCAGAGCCTGGGTCTGAAGTTACTCTAATACCACCTACTGAGGTAATGTTTTCAAATGTCACATCAATATTACCAGGGAAGTATAAATCTGCACTATCATTAGCATCGTAATTTTGATTATATAACGTATATGACCATACTGTAACCCAATCTTCAATTGAGTTGTCATATAAATCTATTGTTAGGTCGGACAATTCGTACTCCTCGTGAACGTGTGCGGTCGCAATACCACATTTACCTGTTGTAAGTCTAGATACATTTAGAATTGGTGGAAATTCAATATAGTAAGTATCAAAATCGGTATCTCCACTATACGTTGACCAATTAATTGAGGTTAATGGTATATCTCCCTGAGTAATAATAGAATTAAGTTTAATTTCAATAGGTGTGTAATATAAAGAGTCACCTAAAAAACTAGAAGTCCCAAAGTCATATACGGTTAAAAATATAGTATCCTCTGTTGGTCCAAAAAAGGAACCAATTCCTGATGATACAATTAAGTTAAATTGTGGTGGGGAATAAAAAGAATTAAAAGGGGTGATAAATGATGGTGTAGTTATTTGAGTTTTATTTCTTGAAAAAATATAACATAGATTATTGTTGTTAATATACTCACTAAAAGATGTAAAATAGATACCTTGTTGAAATCCAGGATCATAAAACCATTCTAACTCATCACCAAGAGTATTTTCTAAAACATCAACAACTAAACCACCATTGGATGTTAATTCAGAGTTACCCCAAACTATTGGAGTGTCTCCTGTTGCAACGAAGATACAACCTGTTACATTAGGACTAACCTCAGTAACTGTAATTATTATATCATTTGTGGGTGTACTACCACTAAGATCAGTTCCTAATATTGTTATTGTATCACCTACAACGTAACCATCTCCACTAGTTACAATATAAACGTGATTATTTGTTGATCCACACCAATAAGCATCAAAAGACGCTCCACTACCCGAACCACTTGTTGTTCCTGTAAGACCATTAAAAGACGAATAAGGTACCGCTGATGAGGTCCAAACATAATCAAAATTTATAAAAGTTCCTCCACTAATCACATTTGCAACATTACTAAAATCATCATAATCTTGATAATCTGTAATTTCGTATGTTTCTCCAACTATTAAACGATTATTAAAGTCACTACTATTTCCATTAAGAGAACCTGTTTGAGTTAATAATGCTCTATATGTTCCACTATTATTTGATGTCCCTGTAACACTTAAATTTCCGTTGATTGTTAAATCACCATTTATGGTTTGTCCCGATAAGTTATCTACTATGTATTTTGTTGCCATTTTTTTATTTTTTAATTTATTTAGTCAATAGGTAATCCAGCCATATAATCAACCGTTATATCATACCACTGGTCATCAAACACATATTTCATAACTTTATCAACAACAACATATGATTCAAATTGTGTTGTACCCGAACTAACATCACTATTAATAAAAATACCACTTAAAAAATATACATCATTTGTGGTTTGAGCACTTGTTGCTGCAGGTAAATTTGCAATAATATAATCATAAGCAGAATCCCTAATTGTTTCTGTAGCAAATATCATTTGTTTATTATAAATCTCTTCAGAAGTACCTGTAAACCCTGATAATACATTTTTATACGGCCATAAAATATCAGTCAATTTCCAAAAAGAATAATTTTCATTATTAAAAGGTGCGTTATTTTGATCTGGAGCCGAACTTAGTTGATTAACAACTTGGTCAATTGCTCCCGCAACCGCACCACAGGTATTATCCGTTATACTATCTGCTTTACCCCTTCTCAGCATTCTACCTGAACGACCATCTTCAGTAACACCAATGTGTGGCATACTCGTTACAAACAAGGTTCCACCAAGAGTTGTTGCCACGTGACTTGCAAATGCTCCAAATCCAACACTACCAACAAACGGATAACCTGCTAGTCCTCCTGATTGAAATGGGCCTAAGAAAGAATTAATACTTGTTGGCCATCCACCGATATTTCCGGGTAAATATGCCGCATCAACGTCATCAGAACAAATACCTTCAGCTAAAACAATATCAGTTGATGGTATTCCTTCATTTGTAACATATTCTGTTGTATATGTTCCCCATACTTCTGATAATACGGCTCCTGAGAATGGTTGGTATCCTCCGTCAACGGTAACCGATCTTACTGTTTGAGTATATGCGCTCTGACCTGTTAATGGTGCCGGTACAACTATTTCATATATTCTATCATATAATGGAACGTCTAATTCATAAGTACCGTAAGGATAATCACTAATGTTATTAAAAGGTATCGTTTGAGCACCTAAAGAAGTTGTTCCACCCGTTGTCGGATAAAAAGTTACATCGGCGGTGGCACCCGATAAATTTGCACTTGTTATTCTAATTCCTTGTATCATTTTTTTTATTTTTTATTTTTTATTTATTATAATATTAAACCATAATTTAAATCATTTTCGGGTATATCTAACGCATTTAACCCACTAACACAAGGTGCTTCAGTTAATGTCTCTATTGTTAGAACATCTAATTCATCGTAATATGATAATCTGTCATCACCATTTTTATTTTTGAATACATTAACAGTTGTAATATCATATAACATACCTGTACTTAAACAAACACCACTAACCGCAGTATTAACAATATTCCATTGGAAGTAGTTATCGGTGGTGTTCTCCCTAAAATTATCAGGAATAGAGTTGTTATAGAAATATTCACCAATAGTATTATTGTAAAAATTATTTCCTATGATATTACCTTGAGGATTACCACCTCCGTTTCCAAAATTTTCACCTATTACATTACTACCAAAACTAAAACCAATATTGTTATAACTAAAATTTTCACCAATAGTATTGTTATTAAACCCTACCATACATGAGTTAGCAAACACATTCCCCAAAAAGTCATTATCAAAGGTATATGAACCAAATTTATTATTATATGTCCCTCCTGAAAATTGATTACTACCTACAAAAGAACCAATATCATTTAATTCAAATTCACCCAACATTAAATTTCCTTTAAATTCATTACCGATTGTGTTATCACGAAAAGAATTCAAAATGGTGTTATTTTCAAAAATATTATTAATTATGTTTCCCCTAAAATTATATGTTCCAATAGTTAAATTAGTTCCAATAGTATTATTATAAAAACCGTGTCCAATATTATTTTCATAGAAATATGAATATACGGTGTTATAATTATATCCATTCCCAATTAAATTACGATAAAATTCGGAATAACTTTCATTACCATTATATCCATTACCAATATCATTATTATAGAAATAACTATAAATTTTATTGTTATTAAACTGATTTCCTATTTCATTATTTTGAAAATCATAGTCAGTCCAAACATTATTCTCAAAGTAATTCCCAATATTGTTTCTATAAAAAGACCCACCTATTAAAGTGTTACTATTAAAATCACTACCAATTCTATTATTGTTAAAATTAGCCGTGATATAATTGTTATTAAAATAATCCCCAATTATATTGCCGTCAAAATCATCATTTGTTGAGTTGTTATAAAAACTATCACCTATTTGATTGCTGTCGCAGTCATCATTAAAGGTGTTATTATAAGAACCGTTACCGATGGTGTTATTTAAATATTCGCCAGATATAAACACATTATTCGCCAATAAAAAATCACCAACACCCCAATTCAAATATAAATTGGCTTGGTTCCCAACATAGTTGTTAATTGCCGTTTCATTATCAATAGCATCACCAAATGTTGTGTATTCATAAACTTGGTCTTGTCTTATATTAGGTTGGTAATAACTCATTATACCATCATCATTTCCAGAATAATAAGGTGAGTCGGTAATTACATTTATTGTTACACCTGATATAATTGCTAGAGAATCACTCTCAACAGATATAATTTCAAAAAATGATGGATTTACATTTTGCACTGAAACAATGTCTCCAGTTGAGAAATTTGAAGTAAATGTTGTACCTGTGTTACCATATAACACGGCAGTTGTTCCTGTTAAACCGCTTATCCCAACAAGACCACTTAATGGGTTATTTTCGTAATATGAATAACCACGATATCTTTTAAATAAAATACTTCTGTTATCATAATCAGTTCTATTATTAAAGTTATCAATTCTTTCAGTGATTCTACCTTTAGCTGGACTACTCGTAATTTCAGTGGTATTCCAAGTTATGTCGTATGTTATTTTATCGTTAGGATATAATGTAGAATATACGGTAGGTGAAAACCCTGTTGTAGATATCGCCAATAATAAAATTGGTTCTGTTGTTCCTGTTTTATAGTTACCCGTTGTGATAGGATTTTTGATATTATCATAGTTTGGTTGGTCATAACAAGTTTGGAAGTCAGTCATCAAATAAAATCTACCAGGTGTTAATAAACCATTATTAGATTCCACAACAAACTGTGAATATGTCCCTTCGTTATAAGTGATAGAAGAAAATGAGATATGATAAGTGTCCCCACTTAATTCTACAGGGAGTAAAGTTTCGTTATTTGGGAATTGTAGAAATTCTAATTCTCCAATTGTTTTTCCTGTTAATGCCATAATTTGTTTTTTATTTTATAAATAGTTTAATTTTTTATATTGGATCCACAAAAATCAAATATTCTTCATTACCAACAATTAAATATTCATCGTTTTCAGTTATTATAGGGTTAATTAACTCTTCAGGTTCTGGTGTTGGTGTTGTTGTTGGAGTTGGTGTAGGAGTTGGAGTTAGTGTTGTTGTTGGAGTTGGAGTTGGTGGACAACAAGCCCTACAACTAGGGCAAGGTGTTGTTGTAGTTGTTGTGGTTGTTGGTATACTAGCACAACAAGGGAAACCAACAACATAACAAGATTCATACGGAAGATCATCCGCAATGAAACTCTCTTGTACATTTATATAAAGTTTTTCCCTGATTGGTAAAATTAATGTTCCGTCAGAATTTCTTAATAAAAATTGACCCTCATATCTACCAACTTTTCTTGTATCGTTTGGTGTAAATTGATAATACACATAGTATTCGTATTCCGCATTTGGATCTAATAAAGTTTTCTCAACAAATCCTGCAGGTCTAGTAACAATTCTTGGAATTCCCGTTTCAGTATCTACCATTGAAAAGAAGATAGAAGATTCCTCAATCATTTCCATCATCTTATTATAATCACTTCTACCGTCTTTAACGACTTGCATCTTTAAAACGGGTAATGTAGCATTTTTCTTAATGTAAAATTCCATTATTTGATTTTACAATAAATATTGCAATTAACATTCTTTTCTCAAACTACCGTCATAAAAATCAAATCTATTATGATCGGTTGGTGTTGAAAGTAATACAGAACCCGTTATATTACCCTTTACCATTTCTTGATAACAATGAGACATAAGAGTTTGTTCATAAGGCATACCATATTTTGTTTTGAGATAACATTTATAATTACCTTCCTTTGACATTACTATTGGCCAGTTACACAAATAAATTTCACCTGTAGCATATGGTATTCCATTGTAAGATTTTATGTGTTTAAATTCTAAATTAGGTGAGTTAGCGTCCAAACCATGTTCAGGTAATCTTGGATTGTTTACCCAATGTGATTCTCTAAATGATTGTGGTACATTATACCAAGCCCATTGTTTATTATGACTACCATAAAATTCACTAAAGTTTAACTTTAAAAAATCAAAATTTTCTTCTTTTATTATTTTTAATGTGTTGTCAAATATGTTTTTTATTTTTCTAACAAATCCATTTTTACAAGTTATATCTCCCCCATTATAAAAAAACATATCATCCTCAAAAAAATAATAATGACTTAAATTATTTTGTTCATTAAAATGTTCAGCAATAAATTGTCTTCCACCTGTTATACCAATATTATCTTTTTTAATATGTTCAAACCCATATTGGTCACATAGTTGAACATATCTTTCGGTTGTCGTTAAATCTGTTGAGTTATTAAGTAAATATTTTTTAGTTTTAGTTAAAAATGACGGATCGTAGTCCAACATAGATTCAATTAAAGTCTCTAATTGTTTTGGTGAATTAAATGTTATAACATATAATCCTATATCACTACCAATATCATTAATTTTAATTTTAGTTTCAACATCAATAGGTTTTTCAAAACTTTTTAAATTTTCAAAAAATGGCCATACCAATCCATTACCTTCAATTTCAAATCTGTGTATTAATTCAGGATATTTGTGACATAATATTGTAAATAAACATTCGTCGGCACCCATTAAATTATCATTTAACGTAGACCCCATTACCCCATAATATAATGTATTCATATTATGGATTGTATTTTTATGACCACCAAAGAAACCACCTCTTGCAACATAATTTACATAATCAGTATCACAATACTTTGCCATTTGTTTTCTTTCAAACCCATGAATCTCATCGTTAGCATCATAAGGATATGTTATATGAACATATTCTTTATCTAATGATGACATATAATTTTCTAAATTATCTAAAACTTTATCATTAATAAAATATCCTGTACTAACTGTATTTGTTAAACCACCATCAATCCAAAAAAGATAATCAGAATTAAATGGATTTATAATTGCCGAATCATTTAACATAAACATTTTTGTAAACATCATTGGATTATAATATTCTAATGTTGCTTGTGGAGATTCTCTTAACCAACCCGCAAAATTTTTCCAACTATCTGTATTACGTATTTCTTGGATCTTATTAAAAAATGGATTCCAAGTTTTAAAATCCTCCAAGTTTTTAATGAATATTTTTGTCGGTTTATCACCACGTATTCTTAATACATCTTCCTCTAAATCTTTAGGTATCCAAATACACATCTGAACATCCGTTTCTAAAAATTCAAAGAATCTATTTTTATAATATTCAAAATCTCTTTTTGCCCACCCCTCAAGGTTTCCTCTGCCCATATCCCAAAGGCCAGTAACTAATGTTATATTTTTATTCATACTATTTAATTTTTTTATAAAAATTACAATTATTTAATAATTCAAAATTTAGTTTATGGGTGACTTTAATATTATTATCTATTACCCAACCATTTATATTTTCATTTTTTTCGGACATTAAAAATACATCCCCATTATCTATTAATGATTCTTCACATTTATTAATAATATATTCTAAATTTGTATAAAATAAATTAGTGTTTACATAATCGGACAATAAATTATCAAAATTAACCACAAAAAATTTTGTGGTTTTTTCCCCATAAGGCCAAAAATTCTTTAAATTATTTATTGATATTGTACTTCTAGCATAACCACCATGATATTCCCAATTATTTGGATCTACAGTGAAATCATACCATCTTGATGTTTTTCTACCAACTAATGATTCATAACTTACAATTTTATTTTTATGGTAGGAATCTAAACCACCACCTAAAATAATTTTTCTATTTGTATATCCATTTTCATGGTAAAATTTAAAAATATTATGTAAAAAATAAGATCTTTTTCCTGTCACATAGTGTATCGTTGAATACAGTTCTCCAGGAATATAAAAAGGACAACATCTATCATTAATAAATGATTTAGTTAATGTACTATCACTATTAATAATATCAAATATTAATTGATCACAATGTTTGTGATGTGTATTTTCATAATTAATTATTGAATTTATTGATTTTTTATTTAAAAAAAATCCTCCTCCACCTAATGATCCATGTGACATAAAGTCATGAGTAAAACTTATTTTTAAAAACTCAGGTAAATTTATATAAACATCATCATCACATAAATACAAAGTATCAAAATCTTTATTTTCATATACCCATTTTAATGCCGATTTAACTTTGGGAAATAATTTAGTTAAACTAACACTATCTTCATAACTATCAGAATCAGTTAAATGTAATGTTTTACTATCCTCATCAAATGATATATTTTCGTTTTCACCATCAAAAAAAATAACGTCATTACCTGACTCTAAAACATCTCCAACCCATGTATTAATTGCATCTAATTTTCTGGTTAAATCTACTCTATCAATATTTAATTGATTTCCATGATTATGAGTTTTTGATGTTGTAATTAAAAATAAAATTTTTTTCATAACTTTATTTTATTTTGATAATATGAGGTTAACGTATACGTTTTTTCGGGATCTATATTTGTTTTAAATAAAACTCTAAGTGATTTATCATTACCTTTATATGGATGATTACCAACAAAAGATTGTTCAGGGAAAAAATCAAATGTTTTATTATCTGAAAGTTTTAACAGTTCAATAACTTCATTTGTTACATCAATTACATTATCATTATTTTCACTTAATCCACGACCTTCATCTCTTTGTTCGGCAAAATAACCAAATTTTGCATTTATAACTTTAATTTCTAAATCAGATATGTCAGTATTATTGTAAAAATATTTTGGTAGAATTGAATAATATGGATCGTAACTAAAAGGATGAAATTGAAAATATTTGATATTATCAATGTTGTTATTTGACTCGTGTAACCAAGATTCACATTGCCATCTTGACCCCCCAAAATACTGATCAAATGGTGCATTATTAATTATATGTTTTGAATTGGACCACCAAAAATTACCCCACCACCAGTTATTAATGTTATTTACCCCAACAGTATCGTACTCATCTAATTTTTTAACACACTCTTTCCAATTGTCAATAAGAAAATATTCCATTAATTCTTTCCAACATTTAACCCCATCAACTTTTAAATCATAAAATTTATTAGATATTAAATCTTTATATTTGTTTGACACACCTTTTGTGTGGAAATATAATATTTTACAATCGTCATAGGTTCTAGCAATTTTATCAACTTTAGATAATGCGTGTCCCTCATACCAATTACGTGTGGTATAATCTAAACTAATTTTTTGATACTCACCTAATAAACTATTAATTTTATCTTTTTGGTCATTACTTGGATCAGTAACCACTAAATGAATTTCGTTTGATTCGTCATATAGTGAAGAACTTTTTAGTCTCTTTAATTGATCAGTTAATCTAATTTCCCAATCATCAACCATAAAACAATATAAGACAACAATAACCATATCTTATAAGTGATTTAAATAATAAACAGATGGGTTAACACTACCATTAACTAAGTCATAATTTATCCCACATAAATCAGATAATACACTAAAACCATTTGGATAATAAATTGAAGAACTTGAGTAATACGATAAGTTTAAATTATGTAATAATGATTTATCAGGATCAAATGGTTCGTATCCATCGTTTGGTAACATTTCAATAAATCTTACATCGTATCTATCCTTATCCCATCTTTCATCGTAAAAATGAGTATACATTTTTTTACCCCTATATTCTTCAGGGAAATTTTCATCAATAAAATTTAACTTTATATCTAAATCATATTTAAGATCATACTCTTCTGCATACATAACCCCTAAATATTTATTAGGGAATCCAGATAAACCTAAATTATAATAAACTTCATCGGTTATTACTTTAGGTTTAAATTTATAAGGTTGCGCACCCAAACTAAAATCATTTGGTAAAAATTCATCAAAAATAACTTTTTCTGTAAAATCTTGCAACATTAAAAATTCTTCTAAACCTTTAATTGATTTAAACCAAGATGATAAAATAAATGTTGTCTTTTCATTATTATTTTTATAGTAGTAATTAGGTATTATTAAACTTGGTATAAAATCACCAAATTTACCACAATGTGTTATTATCATATTATAATTTTTTTAAACATACCGTTAATATGTTTTGATTATTTGAGTTATTACCTCTTATAGTGTCCTCAACATTACTATAGTTTATAACTTCATATCCTGTAGATTTTGCAAAGTTATAAATGTTTTTTTCGTTAAAGAACCATAGATGTTCGTTAGGTCTTCTGTGTTTCCAATTTTCAAACCACTCATCCGAAATGTAATGACACCAAGGGAAAGACAAAATAACATATTTTGCGTTTAAATCTTTTATCACGTAAGGGTCTTCAAAGTGTTCCAATACATCAAAAAAAGTAATTACATCAACATTTAAATTAACCCAATCTTTAATAAATTCACAACCTTCAGGAATATCATATCCCGTAACATCATAACCAAAACAATTTGGTATTATTTTTTTACAAGTTTTTAAAAAAGATCCATTACCATAACCAACATCTAATATACTATTTATAGGTTCATTTATTGATCCAAATATGTATCCTAATCGTAAATTAGACATATAGTTATTAAGTTCACCATATGTGTC
>Ga0214919_10010801_pt1 | contig 11490 bp, 11 predicted proteins | sample LL1503_MetaG_FD_177994 | JGI IMG/M metagenome (GOLD analysis project Ga0214919, IMG submission 177994) | Freshwater microbial communities from Lake Lanier, Atlanta, Georgia, United States - LL-1503 | ecosystem: Environmental > Aquatic > Freshwater > Lake | place: USA: Georgia | collected...
GTATGTATATACAAGAGGACATGGAAAGTTTTACATTAACATCCGACGAAATCTACGCATTGAAAAAGGAGATGAAACATAAAGACAAAGTCATTGACGATTTGATTGAAATGTTGGGAAAATCAGCAGACAAATACAAACAGCAAATTGAGGAATTGAATGACGAATTGAGAATAACACGCAGTGAAAATGTTTTACTAACTGGAATATTACAACATCATGGATTGTTGGAAAGAGATTAACATAACATATCATAACAAAAAATAGTTAAAAAGATTTGTTATAATATTGTATAAGATGCCAAAAACACCGATTGACTATAGCAAAACAATCTTTTTCAAAGCCGACAAAGACGACGAGGTGATGGTTTCATATACGACTAATTTTACGCAGAGCAAGTATAATTTCAAGAAAAAGGGATATGACAATTTTGTGCCGTTGGAGCAGTTTGAGGCAAAAGATTTGATAAGTGTAAAGATACGACTCAATTTTTGGAATGAACAATTTGGTAAAAAACCTACTTTGGAACTTTTTGCTGATGACAAACCAATTACGCAAAAATCTCATTTGTCAAGATTGAAAAACTTGGCGGGGGGAGATGTGACTGATTTGGAGTTTTTGAAAGATTATGAAACTGTTTATGCTGACATTTTGACAAACGAGAATCCGCATACTCGTATGAATCTACTTGGGACTTGTTGTAAAGTGATGAATGGAACAGAACATGAATCGTATGATTTTTACAAATCCAAATTGTTTGAACTAAAGGAAAAGCAAAAGTTTCTTCCACGGACTGAAAAACAGATTGAGAATTGGCTGACGAAAGAGCAAGTTATGACTGTTTTCAATGGATTGAAAAATGATACAAAACATCTTTTCAAACAAAAAGAGTGGGACGCAAATGAGTTGAACCTTTTTCAAAGTTTTGTCGTTTTGTCGCTTTTTGTGTTACAACATCCAAGACGAGCGACTGATTACAATTTGATGAAAATTGGAAAAGGTGGTTTGGATTCAAACTGGTTTGTGAAAAAGGATAAAAAGTTTGTATTCAATGTTTTCAAAACATCAAAAACAGCGGGAACTCAAGAAATTGATGTCCATGCCGATTTGTTAAAAACATTGACAAAATATCTACAGCATCATCCTAACAAAAAGCAAAAAGAGTATTTTCTAATTTATGACAGCGATGCGTCTGCTATTTTGCGACATCTGTTTGGAAAAAGAGTTGGAACGTCCCTTATGCGAAATATTATGCTCTCAAATGAGTATTCGTCCAAAGTAAAACAAGCAAAGGAACTTTATGACGAGATTGAGGATGTCGCAGAAAAAATGGGAACGTCATTGAAAACGGCTTTAGAGGTATATATAAAAAGTGATGTATAACAATTTAAAAGATTTTAGATATGTATATACATAATGACTCTTGAAGGATTAAGTCGCATGGTGATGAAATTGCTTGAAAAAGATGATATGACTCGTCGTCGTATCGCTTTCCATAACTTTCCATATCGAAAGATTTGTGGAATTGAAGTCTATGTCAGTTTTGAGTTTACTAATTTTGAGGACTTGGTCGTTAATTTTAACATTGAGGCATCAACGAGATTCAATTGTGATGAATATTACATTTATAGTAAAACTCTTGACACTGTAAAAGGTGAAGACATACCTTTTTCTTCCATCACTCTTGAAAAGATTGTAGGATATTTTGAAAAGGTTGTTGAAATTATTCCAACTTTAAAACTTGACAAGTATGACGTTTGCCTTTCTGATGAGCCAAATGTTTATACGGAAGAATGTTTATCATTTTTCAAGTTTGAAAATACTGAATTGAAATATGATGCGTGTTCCGTCTGTCTTGAAACATGTGGCTCGATGACGAGTGATTGTAAGCATCATTTGTGTTTGGAATGTTGTGAAAAGATTGTTGAAACGGAACATGATTGCTCACCCGAAGGTATATGCGACGAATGCGGAACTAAAAAGTGTCCAATCTGTAGAGGCGATTTCATGTCACTTATGAAAGCATGAAATTAACTAAAATTATTATATGTTGTAATGTAAATGGATAAAATGCTGACTCCTCAAGATATACGCTCATTAGTGGGCAGTGTAAGATTGGTAAAGTTTGATACCTTAATTGGTTACGAAACGATTAACGACCTTTTACCAAAACCGAGAGATTGTTGTATCATCTTTTGGGAAATTGAATCGATGATGATTGGACATTATACTGCTCTTTGTCGTGATAAAGAGTCATACATCTTTTTTGATTCTTACGGTCATACTGAACAAGAGGATTTTTCCTATATTCCCATGACTTTGAGAAAACAGTTGAATATCAAATACGACTATTTGAAAGACTTGCTAAAAGGTAAGAAAGTGATTAACAATCATGTAGATTTTCAAAAGATGAAAAATGGAGTAAACACGTGTGGGAGATTCGTCGCCATGTTTTTATACGTTTTCAAAAAAGGTTATTCTCTCAAATACTTTCAAACTGTAATGAAGGAGAACTTGAAGGGTTTCAAAAGTTATGACGAGATGGCTGTCGATTTTACTTGAATATATGTCTGTGTGTATATATTCAACCTTTAATTTCAGTGAATGTTACACTTTGTGTGAATGTGACGGGTGGTGTCGTGTTAGATGTAAAAGTTAAAACGTTAAATAGGTAAAAAGTTGTAACAACATCTAAACTGATAAAGATATCATCAAACTCTGTGAATCCAGTTCCCGATAAAATTGTAGCAGAACCAGCGGGAGCATCTCCAAAAGGCACTCTTGCTGAAGTCAAAGTCATGGGGGCAACTGGGGTTGATGTTGTAGCAGATGATGAAAGACCGCTCTCGATAAATGATAAAAATACTGATTGGGCTGTTCCACCACAATCAAAACGATAAGATAACGAGCATCGATAAGTTCCCGCACCAAGAGTGATTGGAATGGTGTTTCTCGTTCCACTTATGGCTGGTGATGTTGTTTGGTTAAATATTTGAATTGGAGAAGCATTCGAACTATTTACTTGATTGATACCCGAACGAAATGCCATATATGATTATTATATATATTTTAAAAAATATTTTTTATCCGATTAATTCTACAACAGTAAGATTTTGAGTAATGCTAACGACTGGGGTGGTGGTTGGTGTGAAACTTATTAGATTGAACAAATACAGTTGAGTAGGTTGAGATAGACTGATAACACATGTCTTGAAATCGCTAAATCCCGCACCAGTGTTAAATGATTGCCCTCCAATCAAATCAATCGATGTAGTGGCTGAAAGTGGAAGGGGAGCGATTGCCGATGCGGTTGTTGCTGATGATGAAAGTCCTACATTGATATTTTGAATGGCTACACTACCCGTTCCCGCTACGGCAACTTGGAATGACAGTGTACATGAATACGTTCCCGCTGGGAAAAGGATTGGCAAAGTATTTCTTGTAGCAGAAACCACTGCTGATGTCGTCTGAGAATAAAGTTGAAAAGGTGCGGGATTAGGAATAGCGTTTTGACGTATGCCCGAACGATATGCCATATATTCTTCCATAAGATTTAAAAAACCATTTATTTTATTGATAGGTGAATTGAAATGGGTCAAAACATATTGCTCCCGAAATATTAGTGTATGATGCGAATACAACATAATATGCCGAACCCGATTGAACAATACCTCCATACCCCTTGATTGGATTACCAATCGCAGAACCACTTCCCGAATACATGTTAATGTTGAAAGATATGTTTAAAAGATTACTTGGAACTGGTCCATTAAGTGTTGCGATGGGAACAATATTTGGAAATGATGGACCAGTAACTGTTAGACTACTAATTTCTAAAGGAGCACCAATAGGAATTGCGTTTGAAGTAGTTACCCAATCAACATTTACGCTATTCATACCATTGATTGTGTTTGTAGAAATAGAAGTTGCCGTAGCACTGGTTGCCGTCCAAGTGCTTCCACTAACAGTCAATGCTAATGTTTGTGGAACTCTTGTGCTTACAAGTGTTGTTGATAAATCTCGTCCTATATTCACACCATTGACTTGAAATTGTGATAGAGCATTTGGTAGATTCATAGTAGTCGATGTGCCACTCTTATACAAGGTTGCCATGTTGCTTAAAGTTTGAGAAGCACTTATTTGTTGAAAACAAAATCCACCAGTTCCCGTATTTGAATAATTCACAAAATCGGTTTCACCTTTTACTTGTGTATTGTTACAGATTTGTGTGCCTTGTTGATTAGATGTAAATCCCGCTACTGGCTTTGTTGTATTCATCGTTGAACTTCCTATACAAATGACTTGGTCGTTTCCAAATCGTTGATATGCTGAACCCCATGTGTATGAAATATCTTGACTAAATACACCACTGTCAGTAATCGCTTTTTCAACAAACTCGGTCGTTGCTAATTGTGTAGTGCTTGTTCCCACAGTAGCCGTTGGAGCTGTTGGAACTCCAGTAAATGCTGGAGAATTGATTGGTGCTTTTGACGTAACCGCATCTAAAATGTTTGAACCGCCAATTTGATATTGCGAACCAGTGGGTAAGTTTAAAATACTTGTTTGATTGCTACGATACAAAGTCGCAAGATTCAAAAGAGTTTTGGTCGATGACATTTGTTGAAAGCAGAAACCACCGACACCCGCTCCAGAATAATTTACAAAATCGGTTTCTCCTTGAATCTGTGTATTGTTTGTAATTTGAGAACCTTGTTCGGGAGATGTCAAACCAGTTTGTGGTTTATTGGTGTTCATCAAACTATTACCAACACAAAGGACTTGGTCATTACCGTATAATTGATAAGGTGATGTCCATGTGTAAGCGGTGGCTGGATTGAATGAACCAACTGCTCCAACAGCGTCAAAAACAAAAGAGGTCGTTGCTAATTGTGTGCTGTTTGTTCCCGCAATGGCTTTTGGGGCTGTTGGGATTCCCGTCAATGCTGGAGATGCTAATGGAGCATAATTTAACAAAGTGTTTGCTGTTACGACATTGTTCATAATATTTGTTCCATTAATTTGAAACTGACCTCCCGTGCCTTTGAGATTAAAGATTGGAACTCCCGCATTTGGATATAAACTCGCATAATTTGTGTTTGGACTTGTAGCAGAAATGTTGTAAAAATCATAACCACCCGTCCCCGTGTTTGAAAAATTATACAAATCTGTTTCACCTTTTGTATTCGCATTATTCCCAATGAGTATACCAGTTGCGGAAGAAGTCCCATTGGTTGGTAAAACTGTTGGCAAAGTGCTCGACCCAGTTCCAAAAGTCATGTTATTTCCAAAAATGTTATAAGTCCCACCCCAAGTGTAAGAACCGTTTGGGTCTAAAGCCACACTCGCATCGGCTATTGATTGATTCACATAAGCGATTGTTGAGATGGCGTTTGAATCGCTTGACAAGGATTGGGCTGGACTGACTAAAGCCACAACACCATCTGATGAAATTGTTATACTTGGAGTGCCATCACTGCCATTAATTTGGGCTAAACCGAGTGTGGAGTTTTCAATACTTTTTACACTCATTTATATTTTGTAAGAAGATATTTTTATTGTTTTTTTCATATTCCAGCATAAATGAAATAATTGACAGCACAGTATTGATTCAAATAACCAATTGTTTGACCTTCACCAATTTGGTCGGTTTGGGTAATTCCAGTAAAAGAACTGGCAGTATTCATCGCAAAAGGTGGAGAGCCTCCTTGGTCATTTTGTTTCATACAAGCGTTGGCCGACCCACCACCCGGCTGTGCTTGGTTATAATTTGTGTAGGCAGAGTGATAGTGACCAGTGTCTGTAATTGGGTGATAATGATTTGGTTGGTCACTGGTTTCAATGATTCCACCATAAGTGCCATTATACTGTATGTTTCTTGTTGTTGAATTATCAGTATAACATGGGACGGGTGGAAAACCTAAATCTCCATTTCCACCAAAAGGCATTCTTGCTCTCATATCGGGAATGTTAAAATACTGTCCATTAGCACCATAACTAAAACCAATGACATCATGTAAGGGAGCATAACGTGGGTCAAAACTATCATATTGAGCACCATTACAAAACAAAAATCCAGCACCGAGTAATTCTGCTGAATTATAGGGGAACATTCCGCTTATCAATTGTCCTACAAAATACTGACTTGTTGCGACTTGACTATTTACATAATTTATCAAACTTGACGCATTGACGATGTTATTGGTTGGGTATTTTTCATCTACTGTAATTGTAGGACATGTTGCTGTATTAACAATATTTATACTATTAGCAGAAACACCATCAAAGGTTGAAGTTCCACCAACTTGTGTTGAAAATGTATTTGCTGAAATACTACCGACGACAGAGATTGTTCCACCAACATCACATTTTAATTGAGTGGTATTTGCTGGTGCTGTTGGATTCGTAATATTCAAAGACCCATAAATAGTTGATGATGTTGGTTGAAAAATAGCACACTGTTTTGGTGTGCCTCCAGTGGGACAACCATAAATATTTAAACCACCTTGACCACCCTCCCCAACACATAACAAATCTGTTGTTCCAGTGCCACTTGCTGTATTCCAGTAGAATTGAACTCCCGCTCCACCCGATGCGACTGCTGGAACTGTTAGATGATTGTTAATAGCGGTGTAACCATAAAATGTATTTGAACTATTTATCGTATTTGTGGCTGTAGATGAATTGCTAACATATCCAGCCAAAGCAGTATCCAAATTATTCTTATTGACAATTGGAAAACCATTTATTGTCCCACTCAAAGCCGAAATTGCTCCAGTTGAACGTAATGTAGGCGCAGTTACTGTTCCCAAAAAATCTGCTGAACTTAATTGAGCATATCCAGCCAATGCTGGTGTTATCGTCGCATTTGTGATGATTGGCGAACTATTTATTGAACCACTCGTTGCCGAAATACTCGGTGTTGTAACATTTCCCGTAAATGTTGCTCCCGTCAGTTGAGCATAAGTTGTGCCTAATGACGCAGTTGTTGGATAGGCTGACAAAGCAGTATTCAACGCCGTTTGATTGATGATTGGAGAACCATTTAGATTAAGACCAAGAGCATAAGGTTGTAATGTTGCTTGTGATGGGACACCATTCAAATCATTGCTAATGATTAATGAGTCGGGTGTATCGATTGTCAAAATATTTGTATCATAAGTGATACTGGCTTCGGGAATGACACTCTGTTTTGAAAATATCATGTTTGTAGGATATGTTGGAGTTGCTTGAAATGTTTGTGTAGCCGTAAAAGTGTTTGGAAATCCCACTTCTGCTCCCGTGGATGCCGATTGGTTTTGTATGACAAAAGCACAAGTCGCCAATTGGTTTGTATTTGTCGTAACGGGTGCTGTAGGGGCTGTTGCTATTCCCGTAATTGTCATCGTATTTGTGTTAATGTTATTCGTGCTGGTAATGTTATTCGCAGAAACATTGCTGGTCACCACTAAACCATTTCTCAAATTGAGATTGGAAAGATTATCAACAAGCATCGAGGTAGCGTATGTTCCACTTTGAATTGTCACACCTTTTGTGCTTTGATTGTTCAAAAGTTGAATGTTTCCTTGAGGTCCTAATAATACTTGACCGATTCCAGTAGCATAAGTTGGATTTATCAACTTTATCGTATTTGGTTCAAATGTCATCACATCTGTTACCGTTGATGGATTGTTAATTGTCAAATTACCATTTAGATTTGTCGCTCCATTAAAATCATTTGTTGCTGTAAAAGTATTTGCTAAAGATTGACTGGCGGGGTCGGGAACTAAAACGGAAGAACCATCTACTCGAATATCACTTCCTACACCAACAACATCTAAAATAGTTCCCGTTCCACTATTTGTAATTGTAAGATTCTGCTTGAGAGGATATGTGCTTGAGATTGTTGAAAAACTATAACCTCCCGTTTGGTCACCCGCATAATTCAAAAAATCTGTTTCATTATCACCATTCAAATTATTATCAATTTGAACACCCGTTTGATTCGCATTACATGTTTCTCCCGTAACTGGAAAAGTTGGTGGAACATCTAAATTATTCCCTATAGTTACAATTTGGTCATTGTTGAAAACTTGGTAATTTCCCGTCCATTCGTAAGAACCAGTCGTATTCAATGACAAAGTTCCACTCGCATTTGCGATTGCTTCTTGAACATAGGTTGTTGATGCTATTTCATTTCCCGCTGTTCCCGATGGAGCGACTAAACTGACTACACCATTTTGAGAAACAGTAATAGCGGGATTTCCATCGGGAGCATTAATTTGTGCTAATTTTATTGTTGATGCCTCAATGGTTCGAACACTCATATTAGATTAACGGAAGAAAATATTTTAATTTATTTGATAACATATATAAGCATTTAGAGCGACAAAAGGTGGGGTCACATTGATACCTACAAGGTTAGATGCTGGGTCTTTTTGAAAAATAGCTACACCCGATGTTTGTAATGATACACCCACTTGTGAAACTCCCGTAGAATAATTTGCTTGACCACTTGTGCTTTGCTTTAACAATGGTCCATAATCAATACCAAATGGAATGGTATCGGGTAATGTAACCGCATGTAAATGACCACCATCATTAATATTGTGCGAGTGAGGAGGCATTCCTTGAATGACTGGTAAAAAGATTCCACCATAAGCGTTATAAGTGCTAAATGTTCCAGTATAACCATTACCAGTTGATAAATTACTCGTCACATTTGATGCGATATTTGCTCCAAGTGGAAACTGACTTTCAAAATTAGGAACACCAAATTGTGTCCCACCATTTCCATATCGATAACCAATTATTGCGAAAAGTTGTGAATATGTAGTCGTATCGTAGAAAAATCCATCACATGGTAAATAGTTTGCGGGAGCAGTATCTTGTGTCAAAAAGATGACTGAACCAATAATGTTTGTTGAAATGGCTTGTAAATACTGATATTGGTCATACAAAGTGTTAAACTCATCTGTCAAATACGTTAAACTTTCAGTATACACATCTATACTATCTTGAAGTCCAGCAACCTCGCTATTGACATAAGCCTCACTCGCAATTGCTTGGTCATTTGTAGGAGCAAGTTCCACTGTAACATTGTATAAAATGTTTTCAAGATTCCTCTGATTGATTGCGGAAGAATATGCCATTACATTGAGTTGAGATTTTAAAATATTTTAATTATAACAAATGAAGAAATTACATGCTATATATGGCGGACAAACATTGACTCCAGTGATTCCCGAGTTTTGGTCTGTTTGCTGTATATTTGTTCCCGAAGTTTGAATACTGATTCCCGTCTTTGCTGTTGCTGTATCAATTCTCCCAAAGGTTGAATCTGTCGATAAAAAAGGTGTCGTTCCCGCTACGGGTAAGTTGGTATATCCAGTATCAGACACAAAATGACTATGACCATTATCAGTCACATTATGATTGTGAGGCGGACATCTTTGAATAATTGGAAAACTCGGTTGTTGCTGACCAGCAGTTAGCCATGGCGCACCCGTTACGGCAAATGTATTCAAAGCAGTTGGCTGACCATTGCCAGTCATAATGTTTGAAACTGGAACTCCATTCACGTTACTATTGCCCCCAACTGGGAAATAGGATTCAAAATTGGGGACAGCAAATTGAGTTCCCGAACCTCCGTAAGCATACCCTATAACGGCAAATAAATCGGGATACGTAACCGTTGAATACAAATTACCATTACAAAGCAAACTATATGGTGGAACGTTTTGACTCATGACCATGATGATTGAACCAACATTTCTCACTATACTTGATTGAATCGTATTTGCTTGAACTTGTAAAGCCGTTATTGAGTTTTGTAAAGAGGTCGTCAATTGCTGTAAATCTTGAACTTCTACAACTAATGGGTCTACCTCGCTATTGACATACGAAACCGTTGCTGGAGCATTTGGATTTGTAGTATCAGTCACAATACTCGTGTTTTGAAAAAGAGTTTGAAGAAGATTTCTTTGGTTAATACTGCTCCTATAACTCATTAGTATACTCAAAATATTTTAAGTTTTCCATTTTTATATCACTTTTAAAAAAAATTGAAAATAATTTAAAGAAGTCTGTTATGTATATACAGAAACCATGGCATCACGAATGACTATTGAAAAGAGAGATTTTGACGCAAAGACCATCGCCTTGATGACGAAACTGGACGAGATTAGTAATCTCATTGGAGATGGAAATTACTTGGAAATGGCAAACATTTTGAAAGAACTCCATGACATCAAGACCTTAAAAGAGCAAGTGACCCGAACTCCCGAATATCGCAGAATCGTCGAAAGAACAAGAAATCCAAGAAAAGAGAGCAAGACCAAAGCAGAAAAGATGGACAGTGATGATTACGAGTTTTGTAAAGGTTGTGACAACTGGTTAGCAAAATCGTATATGAGCACTCGTAGAAACACCATGTTATGCGGACGAGTAGCGACAACCAAGAGCGTCACACATGTGACAAAAAGGAAAAACACAATTGTTCATAAATGCGGACAGATTGTAGCACCTATTTACCGCAAGAAAAGCAGACCAGTTGAGTTAAGACGCATTGAGTTTTACTTGAAACCTACAAACAGAGATGGACAACCAAATGGACAACGTCGCAGAGTAGAGGCATCTCAAATCTTTGGAAATACCGAGGAAACGGATTACCGCAAATATGTAGATAGTTATAGATTAGCAGTCCCACTAAAATGCGAGCAATGTGATAGTGTTAATAATGTTGATGAATACTGGTGGATGGAGCATAAAAATGAGAAATGGTTATTGTGTGAGAAATGTGGGATAGAAGAAGAACAAGAAAAATGTGATATTTAAACGTTTTCCACATCTTTTGATGAAATGCCAAATCCTATATCAACCTTTTTGAGTTTATCATGTATATTTTCATCAATCAAGTTTGTCCTTTCATATAATTTTACATACTCGTTATAAATGTTATTGAGATACACATCACCATCTATGCCCCTCCCCTCTGTTTCTAATGTTAAAATCTTAAATATGTCAATCGATAGTTTGTGATACGACTTGCTGGAGAGCAACTCATTTTCTAATTTATCCTCAACTTTCATGTAAAGTGACAAAGATGTGAGTAAACCAATAATGAAACTCAATCCACAATTTGTAGCAGAAATGTATGCTTGGTCTAAATAATTTGTAAAAGCCACCGCAGTTATGGCATTGAGTGACGAGAGAAAAATGATTGGAATCTTAAACCAAAAGACGACCTTTTTAACATTGAAATATATTTTTTTATGGTTTTCTTCCAACACTATACAATTCAGACGGATATCGTTCAGCAACTTTTCAACTTTCGGCGACCAATTATCACTCGTTTTGGATAACTCGCTCATATATTATAAAAAGATTATAAAAATTAACTTAAACTCTTTTTCAAAAACCGTGTTATGAATGACACAGAACAAGAATGTTTAGCCATAATCAACCAAGAAAAGGGAATCTACTTTTACAACTCATTACGAGTCAATTACACTG
>Ga0214919_10010802_pt1 | contig 11490 bp, 12 predicted proteins | sample LL1503_MetaG_FD_177994 | JGI IMG/M metagenome (GOLD analysis project Ga0214919, IMG submission 177994) | Freshwater microbial communities from Lake Lanier, Atlanta, Georgia, United States - LL-1503 | ecosystem: Environmental > Aquatic > Freshwater > Lake | place: USA: Georgia | collected...
ATGATGCGCAACAGATGTGCCACCAACTCCACCGCCAATAATGACTATGCGAGCTTTTGATGGAAAGGCTGTTGTACTCACGTCCGCAAATGTATCCTGAAGCGATGAACTCTTCCAATACTCTTGAAGAAGAATTCGGAGCACTCCTCAATAAAGTTCCCAGATTGAATAATCGCCGATCACTTACTGAACTATCAGGCGGTATTACAAACCGAAATTTGAAAGTGGAATTACCTGATGGGTACTGTGTCGCACGGATATCAAGTAACTCCTCCGAACTCCTATCTATAGATCGCAATTCGGAATATCACAATTCGAAGTTGGCAGCAGAGAGTGGGTGTGGGGCTCAAGTTTTGGACTACCTCCCGGGAGAAGGACTTTTAGTAATTTCTTTTATAGAAGGAAAGACTTTTAGTGCTAAAGATGTTGAGAATAACCTGGTGCGTATTGCGGCAAGTTGTCGCGCGCTACATTCGGGAAAACCATTTGTTCGTAATTTCACAATGTATGAGACTCAAAGAAATTATCTCTCGATAGTCCAGGAACGCGGATTCAAACTTCCACCTAACTACTTAAATTTTGCGCCAAAAATGGAAGAAATCAACAAAGCAATGAGGGTTCTCGATGATGGTTTAGTTCCATGTAATAACGACCTTCTGCCCGGAAATTTCATCGATGACGGTAAAAAGATTTGGCTTATAGATTATGAATATTCTGGCAATAATGATGCTTGTTTTGAGCTCGGGAATATCTGGGCTGAAGCATTTCTGGATTACGAACGATTAGAAGAACTTGTGAACGCTTACTACGGAGAACACCGTCCTGAAAAAATTGCACGCGCCTGGTTACAAGCACTCATGGCCAAGTATGGGTGGACCCTCTGGGCATCTATTCAATCATCGATCTCTGAATTAGATTTCGATTTCTGGCAATGGGGGATGGCTAAATTTGAATTAGCTCAATCTGAATTCACAAGTAGCGCTTTTGATAAAGCCCTAATTCAAGTTACAAAGAAATAAAAAACCCGCCGCAATTGCGACGGGCTCTTTACTACCAATTGTTTTACTGAGCTACAACGCTCACTGTCACTGTTGCGACAACGTTGTGACCAAGAGAAACCTTTACTTCGTGGTCTCCGATTTTCTTGATATGGCCCTTTGTCTTGATGTTGTGGCGATCGATATCGATTGCTACAGCGCTCTTGATTGCAGCTGCTACATCTTTATCTGTTACAGAACCAAAGAGAACGCCCTTTGCGCCAACTTTTACCTTTACGGTAATAGCTGATGACTCAAGTTTTGCCTTGATCTCTTTTGCGTGGTCGATATCGCGAATTTCGCGAGCAGAGCGAGCACGACGGATGCTCTGAATCTGCTTTTCGCCACCGAGGGACCATGCAATTGCATTGCCACGTGGCAGCAAGAAATTGCGAGCAAAGCCATCTTTTACAGTTACAACATCTCCGGCAGAACCAAGTCCTGCAACTTCACGAGTAAGGATGAGTTTCATAATTGATTCGCTCCTTATCTAGCTGTTGATGTGTAAGGCAACAATGCAACTTCACGGCTGTTCTTTACAGCAGTTGCAATGGAGCGTTGATGTTGTGTGCAAGCACCAGTTACTCGGCGAGCGCGAATCTTTCCGCGATCAGAGATGTACTTACGAAGTGTTGCAATATCTTTGTAATCGATATAGCTCACCTTGTTTTGGCAGAAGCTGCAAGGCTTCTTCTTGAACTTCTTATTGAGGGCAGCTGCTTTTGCGCCCTTGTTCTTTGGCTCGCGTAGAGCCTTATTATTTCTTGCTCCCATTGTGGTGCTCCTTATCGGGTGCCCTAATTTTTTACCTTACGGTTAATAATTAGGAATGGATGGATAGGTTAGTTTTTTAAAATGGTGGTTCGTCGTTAGTTGTGGTTGCCCATCCTCCGCCAGTTGGCGTTGAAGATGCTGCAGCCCAAGGATCATCGTTGATTGAATCTCCTGCTGGAGCAGAAAATCCTCCACCTGCTGGTGCTCCGCCTTGGCGTTGGGTACGTGTGACCTTTGCTGTTGCGTAGCGAAGTGATGGACCGATTTCATCAACTTCTACCTCAAAGACAGTTCGCTTTTCGCCCTCTTTTGTTTCATATGAACGCTGCTTCAAACGACCAGTAACCATTACGCGAGTTCCTTTTGTAAGTGACTCTGCAACGCTCTCTGCCGCTTCGCGCCAAATAGAACATCTGAGATAAAGAGTGTCTCCATCTTTCCAAGTATTTGTTGTGCGATCGTAATTTCGAGGAGTGGATGCAACCGTAAAGTTTGCAACCGCGTAACCAGAAGGGGTGAAACGTAGCTCTGGATCATCAGTTAAATTACCGATGAGAGTGATGTTTGTATCGCCTGCTGCCATTTTTTATCCTCTAATCTCTTTTAGGTCCGTGCTATAAATTCTTAAATTATTCTGGACGAATAACTTTGGTGCGCAGAACTGACTCATTCAAATTGAGTTGACGATCTAACTCTTTGATGGCAGCTGGCTCGCAGTGCATATCAACAACTGCGTAAATACCTTCACCCTTTTTAAGAATCTCAAATGACATACGACGACGGCCCCATACATCGAGCTTGTCGACGCGGCCTCCGCTGTCTTTAATGATTTTGAGATATGTCTCAAGGCTTGGTGTGACTGTACGTTCTTCAAGTTCTGGATCGAGAATGACCATTAATTCATAGTGACGCATGCGTAACCCGACCTCCTCTGGACTAAGACGGCCACGGTATTTCCGTGACAGGAGGGTTAGTGCTTCCTTGTAGCTTCCAGATGGGGTTTCCATATGGGCTCTACGAGGAGGGCTAAGGGTAACTTGAAGAGCCCTCAAAGAGAAAATCGAAGAGCCTGGTGTGTGGACGGGCCTCATCTGTGCGTGAATTTCTGATGGCGCTCCGGGCGATTACGGTGATGAGGTAGATGGTTGTGGCGATACGCAGGAGAGTGAGAAGGGCGTACCCCTTGGCCGGCAGCCCAAAGGCGGCTCCAGTAACCGTTGCAAGATGTTGCCAGATCGCAATGTGATAAATAATTTCGCCACCTTGCCAGATCCAAAATGCATGAACGCTTTCTTTATTGAGGGCAAGGATTGCAAGAGGAGTAAGCCACAAAACATATTGTGGTGAATAGACCTTACTTACAATCATTACTACAGCAAGAAGAATAAAACTCATTTGTGCAAGTTTTGGTGTAATAGAAAATTCAAAAAAGATTAATGTAATTAGTGTTAGCCCTGCAAGTAGCGCCAAAATTGTAAGGTAATTCAGATTCGCTAGATTTATTCCCAGTATTGAAAATGCTAACCATGGTGATCCCCAATCAGCGCCTCGCGACAAATTCAACTCATAGAAACGCCACCATCCTTGTGGGGTGGTGAGAGCGACTGGAAGATTTATTGCTAACCAAGATGTAATGACAATTCCTGAATACTGCGCAATCTCACGAATTCTATTTTTTCGCCAGAGAATAAGAAATATTGGTAATAACAAAAATATTGGCATAAATTTTGTCGAGATTGAAATACCGAGTGCAAGTGCGCTCCATTTGTATTTCTCTTTATCAAACCAATAAATTGCAACGAGCATGGTTGAGATTGCCCAAAGATCCCAGTTGATAAAGAGCGATGCAATCATTGCTGGAGCTACGGGAAGCAAATACCAATAATTTGGTTTTATATGCGCGATAAGAACTACTATAAATATAAATAGAAGAGCGATTAGGAAAGCATTGATAAGGTAATAATTTGTTGCGCTGTGTGAATTTGTTGGTGTGATTAATGCAGTTGCATACATGACAAGGCCTGTAATTACTGGATATTCAACTGCTTTTTCTGTGCCTGCATATGCCCATTTATGTTTATTTAGCTCACGATCACCAAATAGTGATGGCAAATCTGAGTAACACGCGTGCACATATTGATCAGGGGTAGCCCAATTTTTACTTTCGCAATGACTAAATTTTATAAATGAAAAAAGGGAAGCAAATATCGCAAGTGCGATTAGAACTCGAGCCGTTGGGCGCAAGCGTCACTTCTTCTTCTTGATGGTTTGAACTCCACCAGAAGTCATTTCAATGGGATCTAGCCCTCCGATATTTGATGGTGCTGGGAAATCCATTACCGGTTCGCCCTTGAGAGCACCTTTCATAAATGCTGTCCAAATACGAGCAGGGAATGTTCCGCCTGTTACAGATGTAAGACCACCGATACCGTTGAGTGACTCACTTGCACTATCTCTAAAAAGCGCAACAGATGCTGCAAGTTGTGGAACATATGCACTAAACCATGCTGATGCATTTTGTTGGCTAGTACCTGTCTTTCCTGCAGCTGGTCGACCGAGTGCAAGAGCAGCTGATCCTGTTCCACCATTGACTACGCCTTTGAGTGAATATGTAAGGTCAGCCATAACTTCTTTGCTAAATACTTCTTGAGTTTGTGCTTTCCCTTCATACAAGATTCCCTTATTTGAACCCATTACTTGAGCTACTAAATAAGGTTTGGAATAAATTCCTTGCGCAGCAAATGTTGCATATGCATTTGCAACATCGATGACATGTGGGCTTGCAACACCTAATACAACAGATGGTGTTGGCATCATCGCAACGCTTTCTGGAATGCCAGCTCGACGTGCGACGTCGACAACATTGTCAGGACCGGCTTTGATTCCAAGGGGAACAAAGATTGTATTTACTGAGTGCTTTGTTGCCTCCATAAGTGAAATCTGGCCCCAGCCTTCATCACCATAATTAGAGACTTCATATGGTTTTCCTGCATCATCAAAAGTTTGTGGGCTATCACCGTTCCACATTGAAGTAAGAGGAATACCTGCTTCAAGTCCTGCAATTATTGCAAATGGTTTGAAAGTAGAACCTGCTAATGCAATCGCTTGTGTTGCATCACTGAGTTGTCGCTTTAGATAATCCGCACCACCGTAGAGTGCAATGATTTCACCTGTACCTGGCCTAATCGCAACTAAACCAATATGTAAGTTCTCTGGCGCACCCTTTGGAGTCAGCTTATTTACTGCATCAATTGCAGATTGCTGTGCTTTCTGATCGATAGTCGTGCGAATGACTAATCCGCCGACTAATAGTTGGTCTTGAGAAAATCCCAGCTTTGCTAATTCTTTTTGCACCGCTTCAATCACATGACCTTTAGGGCCACTGAGCGAACCCGACGTTGCGCGAGGTGCAACTGTTGGATATTTCATCTTGGCTGCATCTTCTTTAGTTAGCCACTTCGCATCAATCATTCCATTTATTACATATTGAAAGCGCGCCTTGAGTCGTTCTTCATTTCCTTTTTTGAAAGCGGGATCATAGAGTCCAGGCGAGCGCAAAATACTTGCGATGACAGCTGCTTGAGAATTTGTCAGTTGTTCAACATTACGATTGAAATATTGTTGCGAGGCAGTCATAACACCATATGAGCCACGTCCAAAATAAATAGTGTTCAAGTAATTTTCAAAAATTTGATCTTTACTCAGTGAGTTCTCGAGTTTGATAGCAATTACTAATTCTTTGATTTTTCTTTGAATAGTACGGCTAGGTGATAAAAAGGCAGTTTTTGCATATTGTTGTGTGATTGTTGATCCGCCTTGTAATGAACCACCTCGCAAATTATTGAATACCGCTCGTGCAATACCTGTTGCGCTAAATGCGCGATTGGAATAGAAGTTGCGATCTTCAGCAGCTAATACGGCATGACGTACATTGAGTGGAATTTTTGCAAGGGGGACAATTTGGCGATTCTGTGTTCCGACTCTTCCTATTTCGGCCCCATTGGAATATTGAATAATTGTTGATTGACTATTTACATAGGCATTTGGATCTGGAATTGAAACAGTGAAATAGGCAAGAGCAAAAAGTGTTGCAGCGGCAATGAATCCGAAACCACCAATAAAGATGGTTGATCTGATTAGAAATTTGCGCAGCATTTGTAAAGGTTACCCCTTCACCCAATCGTCATCTTCCAAGGTGCGTACTCGACGGGGTGCCTTGCGCTCAACACCATCACCTAGAACAAAGGAGGCGCACAGGTGATTCCAAGAACAATCTCGGCAAACTTCAACAATATAGACGCGAAATTCCCCAAACTCACTTTCCATTGCTGCTAACTCTTCTGGGGTTTTGATTCGTCCCGAGTATTGACCTAACTGATCGCCGAATGTGTATCTAAGTTCTACTAAAGAAAGCTTTTTACATACTGGACAGTTTCTATTTACTTTCTCGCCATGAAACTTCGCTGCACGCATCAAATACGGATCTGCATCGCACGCATCCACTGCCCCACGGAAAAGCGCCAGTAAGGTCGCACGCTTATCGAGTGAATAGTCGATATAGGAACGCAGAGATTTCATTAGGAGTAAAGAATAATCGCTTCTTTCTTACTACGCTTCTCCTATGAGTTTCTGGGCACTTCTGCGCCACCCACGGCTCTCGCGTTTGCTTGCAGTTCGCTGGAGTGGGCAAATAACAGATGGTCTTTTTCAAAGCGCGTTGGCTTCTTTTGTACTTTTCTCGCCCGAGCGCCAAGCAAATGCATTAAATGCTGCACTTGGTTTTGCTGTTGTTCTTTTACCTTATTCAGTTGTTGGTCCCTTCGTAGGGACAATATTGGATCGCGTTTCTAGACAGCGTGCGCTCTTCTTTTCTAATATGGCAAGAGCAATTAACTTATCTATTGTTGCTCTTCTTATATTTAGTGGAAACACTGGACTTGAGTTAACAATATTTGTTCTCATTGCATTTGGTATCAACCGACTTATTCTTGCTGGGTTATCTGCTGGCTTACCTTTACTTATCGAACCACGCTCCCTAATTTCTGCTAACGCAATTGCAGTAACTGGCGGCTCGGTACTTGTTGTTATAGGTGGCGGCATTGGTGTTGGTATTCGCTCTTTAGTTGATTCATTTACTATTGCAAACCATGCAGATTCTTTACTTATTCTTATTGCAGCAATTGGTTACTTGACTGCAGCTTTACTCACAACGCGTCTAAATAAAAGCGAAATTGGTCCTCTTTCACACGAGCGTGCTGTTGCAAGTTTTATGAATGGTATTCGCGATATGCGCGAGGGGCTTGGGTTTCTCCAAGAACATACTGACGCCGCTCGTGGAATTGCAGCAACGGCAATACATAGAGGTGGGCTTACTGCTCTTACGTTGACAGCGCTTTTACTAGAGAGAAATACTTTTAATGATCCTAATAAACCAGAGGAAGGTCTTGCTGGATTTGGTTTTGCTCTCAGTTTTGCAGGCGTTGGCCTTACTTTAGGAGCATTTCTTGCGCCATACGGAGTTGCTCGTTTTGGACGACATAGATGGATGCGACTCTCGCTATTTGCAAGTGCATTCTTCCCAATTATTTTAGCTGTGCACCAAAGTCAGGTAACACTTATCGTAACCGCGTTCTTTACAGCATTTTGTGGACAGAATCTAAAAGTTACAAATGATGCACTCGTACAATCAAAAATTGATGATTATTTTAGAGGTCGTGTTTTTGCGCTCTACGATGTCATCGTTAATGGTGCCATTGTTTCAGGAGCACTTATTGCTGCCCTGTTGCTACCCGTTTCAGGAGTCTCTGCAGTGGTGCCACTTCTTGTATCTCTTTCATATTATCTTGGAGCGGTACGACTGTTGCGTCCATCAAAATTTATGCAACTTACTTAGTGCGCCACCACGTCAATAATTCTTCTGTGGCTACTTCAACGCCAAGTTGCCCTCTCTCTAAACGTAATTCCATAAGGAAATCCATTGCCTGACCAACTGCTCGCGATGGTTTGAGATCAAGAATTTCCATAACTTGTGCACCATCTAGATCTGGACGGATCTTTGATAACTCTTCTTGCTCCATCAAAACAGCAATACGCGCTTCTAAGCTGTCATACGTTGCAGCTAATCGCGCAGCTTTGGTTTTGTTACGTGTTGTGCAATCGGCGCGAGTTAGTACATGAAGGTGAACCAATAAGTCTCCCGCGTCGCGTACGTAGCGTCGTACCGCTGAATCACTCCATTCACCATCGCCATATCCATGAAAACGTAGATGCAAGGCAATAAGTGTTTCGACCTCTTCAACTGTATGCCCATCAAAACGAAGCTCCTGTAAGCGTTTTTTGGCAAGGCGCGCTCCAACAACTTCGTGGTGATGAAATGAGACTCCGCCGCCTTCAATAAGGTTTCGTGTTTTCGGTTTTCCAATATCGTGTAATAGTGCGGCAAGACGAATTACAAGATTAGGCCCGCCGAGACGATCTTCGTGCTCTATTGCCTGCTCCAAAACAGTTATCGAATGTTCATAGACATCTTTATGGTGATGATGTTCATCAACTTCTAATCGTAACTTTGGAATCTCAGGAAGAACTATTTCTGCAAGACCAGTATCAACAAGAATTGTTATTCCTAGTCTTGGATTTTGTGACATAAGAATTTTAGATAATTCATCTCTAATTCTTTCCGCAGAAATTATGCTGAGCCTAGATGCCATTTCTTTCATTGCAACTAAAACATTTGGTGCAATTTCGAAATTTAGTTGACTCGCAAATCGGGCAGCACGCAACATGCGCAATGGATCATCAGAGAAGGAATCCTCCGGTTTTCCTGGAGTTTGTAGAATTTTTTTAGTGAGATCGCTCAATCCGTCAAAGGGATCAATAAATTCTGGTGCGGGACCAGTTAGTTCGAGCGCCATGGAATTAACACGAAAATCTCTTCGTGATAAATCTCCTTCTATGGTTTCGCCATAAGAAACTTCTGGTTTGCGCGAATCTTTTTCATATACATCGCTGCGGTATGTAGTCACCTCAACTGTTGTATCTCCTAATTTTCCGGCAACAGTTCCAAATGCAATTCCTGTATCCCACACATGTTCTGCCCACCCATGCAATATTTTTTTACTCTCTTCAGGTTCCGCATTTGTTGTGAAATCAAGATCGTTACCGAGGCGCCCTAAAATCGCATCGCGAACTGGGCCGCCAACCAGTGCGAGTGTGTAACCCTTTGCTGAAAATGCTTGCGCGAGTGAGCTCGCCAATGGCGCTTTCTCGATGAGGGAGCGGATGGCTAACTCGCCTGCGGCTCCTAATGCACTCTTCACAATAGATAAGGCTAGAGCAGTACCCTTACTTCATGATCCCGGCACCTGGTGCGGGCAGCGAAGGCACGAAGAAAAAACGCAGGCGACGAAAGCCCGCACATCGCAGCCCCCAAAGTAGTGAGAGTACGACAAGCGCAGAAAGTACTAGTGCGCCTAAAAGTGCGAAGAAGAGTGCGCTAAAACCGTATGCCAAGCGTGTAGATGAAGTTAGTGCTGGTGGTTTAGTTATCGACACTACGGGCACATTGGGCCTACTTATTGGGCGCTTTGATCACAAAGATGTCACTGGAACTCGCTTGTTGTGGTCGCTACCTAAGGGACATATAGAAGAAGGTGAATCGCCAGAAGAAGCCGCAATTCGTGAAGTTGCAGAGGAAACTGGAATTACTTCAGAGATTGCAAAATCATTAGGAGTTATTGATTTTTGGTTTATGGCTGGCGGGAAGAGAATTCATAAAACGGTGCACCATTTTCTTTTCCGCGAAGTTGGTGGATCGCTGCAAGCACAAATCACTGAAGTTGATGAGGTCGCATGGTTTCCGCTAACAGAAATTGTAGAGAAGTTAGCTTATCCCGATGAGAAGAAATTGATTGCCCGCAGTGGGGAATTAGTTTTATGAAAAAGTTTCTGACTCTTCTAACGACAATTTTGATTGTCGCAATCTCTGTACCATCTGCCACAGCCGTTGAAAATGAAATAGTTGTAGTAACAGAAGTTACCCATAGAAATTTTGATGGTCTTTTTAGAGATGATTTATTGGCGCAAAGTTTGTCGCCAACTGGGCGACTCGGAGCGCTTATTTATGTTCCGATAAAAACTAATCGAACATGGGTTATTGATCCCGCCCTCATTGATGAAGTAGTTGCGATGACCAATAAGTATTCGTTAGTAAATAAGGATCCTGGGATTGGTGGCGATATTGCCCTTAGCTGGATAACACAATTGCGATATGTAACATCTCGAAATCAAGTCGTTGCCCTTGCTTATGGAAATCCAGATATAAAGCTTGCTAAACGATTAGCGCCTAGTGAACTCAAAATGTATTTCTCATATGGTAATGAATCCCTTAGTAAAAATTTGATTCGTTTAGTCTCAACTCGTCCAAGCTTTACTCCCCCAAAAGCAGTATCTCGCTTGAGTAATTTGCAAAAAGTTAGCTATACCAAAAATAGGCAACGTCTTACAGAGCTATCTAGAGTTGTCGATGATGCGCAATTGAAGGCACTCCGAGCAAAATTAGCAATCCTTTTATCACCTTCTCTCAGTCGTGAAAATCGTAATTATTTTTCTTTGCAAGCAACAAAAACTGTAAAGAATGAAGTTAGTAAAATAAGTGTTAACGAGGGTAAATACCGACTTACATCTGCGGAAGTAAAGGTTCCCGTAACCATCACTAATAAATATGCTGTGCCCGTCACTGTAGATCTGTGGCTCACACCGGATAATTTCAAGGTCTACACGCCTAATATTCGCGAGATTACTATTGCCGCGAATTCGAAATTGCAGTTGTCGATGGATGTCAGTGTTGTTGCACCCGGAAACACCACCATTGAAGCTCAACTAACAGATAGCAAAGGCAATAATGTTGGTGAGCCAGCAATGCTCTCGCTAAATCTCACAGTCATCGATACGCGAGTAGCGTGGTTTACAACTGGAGCAGCGATTATTCTCTTCCTTGCAGCTGTGGCACAAAGTGTTCGGAGAATTCGGAGGTCAAAGAAATGAAATCTCATGACCTTTATCGCGCATCAGGCATTATGGCTGTTGGAACAATCCTTTCCCGTATAACAGGATTTATTCGCGGTTTACTTATTGTGGCTGTCTTAGGTACAGCACTTTTGGCCGATACGTACAACGTCGCAAATACGATGCCTAATATTCTTTATAACTTATTAGTTGGTGGCGCCCTAACAGCAATCTTTGTTCCACAACTTGTACGTTCGTTCAAGGATGAAGATGGTGGTCACGCATTTGCATCACGCCTAGTTACTACCATTTCGATTATTTTGTTAGCTCTGGTTGCAGTCGGTGTAATTTTTGCTCCATTTTTGGTTCGCTTATATGCACCCGAGTTCTTTACTACTGGTTTCGAACATGAGCGCGATATAGCGATCGCATTTACTCGTTATTGCTTGCCACAAATTTTCTTCTTAGGTTTATTTACAATGTTGGGCCAGGTAGCTAATTCACGCGGCTCTTTTGGCCCTCTTATGTGGGCGCCAATCGCTAATAATATTGTTGGAATCGTAATTTTTGCGGCCGTTCTCTATTACTCACCTGCACTTACTGTTGCAACGATTACAGATGCGCAAATACAGATATTAGGTTGGGGAACAACTTTTGCAATAGTTGTACAAGCGCT
>Ga0214919_10010803_pt1 | contig 11488 bp, 18 predicted proteins | sample LL1503_MetaG_FD_177994 | JGI IMG/M metagenome (GOLD analysis project Ga0214919, IMG submission 177994) | Freshwater microbial communities from Lake Lanier, Atlanta, Georgia, United States - LL-1503 | ecosystem: Environmental > Aquatic > Freshwater > Lake | place: USA: Georgia | collected...
CTTTACTAAGGAATCCAAAGATACCCATACTAGTGATAATCATTAATACTACAATAGCTGTAAAGAGATATGTTTTGATCAGTAGTGGAGCAGTCTTCCAATTTTGTTTAAGCCATACTGTGGCCACCAACTTACTAACCTCTAAGGTAGTTCCCATAATAATAATAGGAACAACGGCGGCGGCGAAAATAGCTGTAAGTCCTACCACGCTATAGTAGACTGCCACTGCTGAAATACTTAGACCACTTAGTAGTGCGAGATATGCTATAAATTTTTCGTTAAGTGTTGGTTTCATAAGAATATTTACCGTCGCATCCTTGAAATGTCAATGGCCTCTTCGTCACTAAACACCGGAACAGCATTGCTCTTATGCATAGTAGCAATACCTTTAACCTTGGTACCAGTATATACCTTAGCTGGTGCCAATGTAGCAACACCTAGTCCACTATTAAGACTAGGGATATGTTTGGTGTTAGTACGACCCACTGGTGTCTCAAGTTTATATACGAGAGGTTCAGCCGCCATGGCACGCCGACGTTTGCGTTCCTCTTGTTCTACACCTTGACGTTTGAGAAGGTCTTTCCATCCAGCATCTAACTCACGTGCTCGTTGAGCTTCAGCAGCATTACGGAATTTAAACTTGCCCTTCTTCTTTCCAGTCGTGGTCAAGGCAGGGCCACATAGGTGCATAGACATTATGCTACTTCTTTAGTAGTTAACGTTTGTAATGATCGTTGTTCAACAGCACGCCAGTTTTCTTTAGTAAGACCAGTGAATCGAAGAATAGTACCATTGGTTGCAATCTTGAAACTACCAGCGACAACCCAGATCTGAAAACCAGTAGAATCAACTCCTGCAAGTTTTCGAACCACGCCGTTGACTTCACCAGACGCTGTATCACGTCCACGATTCCAATGATAGGTACTTTTATTACCTTTCCATCTTTGAGAATCACCAGAAGATTCTGTACAAAATTGGGCCAGTGATTGCATAGTAAGTTCTGCGGACATAATAACTCCTTTGTTGATATGTTATTATTATACGGTAATTCCACTCAAAGAGCAAGTGTAGATTTTACCAAAAGAAAAGGCCCCGAAGGGCCTTGGTTACAATTCTAATTTTGGATTAGAAATTGTATTCTAGACCAGCACCATAACGTGTGGTATCTGTAGCGGAGCTCTCTTTAACATAGCGAGCAAGTACTTTGGTGTTTTTGCCCAAAGCATAATTTGCACCTAAGTTATAAGACTTAAGAGGACCATTCTCACCATAGCTTGCCATAGCAACTAAAGTTGGAGTTACTGTTTGGTTTAGACCAACACTCTTACCTTGGTTTGCTACATTGGCTACTTTGCTATCGGAATATAATCCAAATACAGTTGTACCAGTTTTGGCAAGACTAAACTTAGCACCATAAACATCAGTTGTGCTAGTTACGCCGTTGTCAAAACGAGCCCAGGTAGCAGCAACAGGTCCAGTGGAATAAACCAAACTAGCAGTGTATGGATTTGGAGTACCAGCTATTTCACTGTTAGATAGTTCATACTTACCAACCAGTCCCTGAACAAGTGTAGCAGATACAAATACTGTATTGCTCAAACGTGTTACTTGATAGGAGTGAATAGCTCCGGCGCTGGAACCATACAAATCTCCACCCATGGCATCAAAGCCGTCAATGGATTTAGTTAGAGCGGTTTTGTCACGGCCAAGCCCAATTGATCCTGTCTTGTTTGATAGGCCAACAAGTGCTGCGCGATCTCCAAGTGTGCTAGCTGCTGGAGCATCTACACCTACATTGGTTTCAACTGTAACGAATGCAGTTAAACCATTGCCAATGTTGTCAGAGGCTTTGATACCAATCCGGCTTTTGTCATTGACCATAGATGTTACAGATGCTGCTGTGCCAACAGTAGATGATTCTTCATAGACACGAGCCATTCCATAAACGGAGACATCGGCCTGGGCGAATCCCATTAGGCCGATTGATAATGCAAATATTGCAAGTTTTTTCATATTAAATTTCCTTTAGTTTTGTATAGTCTAGAAGACATACTATATTATGTATCTCTTTGAGACAAAGGTCAAGAAAAAAGGCTATCAAATTAGCCTTTTTCCTCAGTTTGTACCTCACGATACCGATGTATGGCCTTTAAACGAGCCAATGCCAAACGTACAGTAATGTAGTCTGATAACTCATCTTCACCAATGTGATGACATTTATCATCACATGGTATTAGACTTGGACGACGATATGCAACATGAAAATCAATGTCATCATATCCATCATCGTCGCCGTCGTCTATTTCAGATGGATTACTTCTTTGCAGGCTCAGTAGTTTTTGCTGCGTCCTTGGTAGCAGGCGCTTCACTTTTGACAGGCGTAGCTTCTGCTTTCTTTTCTACTTTCTTCTCATCCTTCTTTGCAGGTGCTGCTGGAGTAGCAGGAGCAGTTGCGGCCACAGCTGGTGTAGCAGGTGCTGCTGGAGTCTTAGCAGGCTCAGTAGCAAAAGCAGATACGGCAACAAGGCCAGCAATTAGAGTTAAGATTGATTTCATGATAAGTTTCCTTTTGGTTAATGTACAGAAATTATTTGCTGTACATATATATAACGCGGTAGCTCAAAGGAAAGTTTACAAGATTATAAAATTATATTTTCAATTCTTCGTAATCGTCTTTACTTACACCACAGTCTGGACAGCAGAAGTTATCATCTAAATCTTCCCATTTACCTTCAGTTTCTTCATCGTGGACATGGCCACATACTAAACAAACGTGTTCCATTATAGTTTCTCCAATACTTCTTGATATGCTGCTGCGTGACGTTGCTCGACTTTTTGTAATGCTGCAAAACGCTTTTCTGCTCTGGAAAGAATTACAGCAAATTCTTTAGCGTGTTGTTTGCTTTCGTCAATTTGCTCAGATATTGTTTCTAATATAGTTAATGTTCCTTCGATTATAGCATCCTTTTTAAACTCTGGATACATTACTGTATACTCATAAGTTTCTCCTTCGATGGCTTTTTCCAAACATTCTCTAGTACTTGGTTTACCAATAAGTAATTCCAAATGACTCCAGGCGTGTAGCAATTCTTGATCTGCTGTATGTTCAAAGTGTTTAGCAACATCCTCAAACCCTTCTTCGCGGGCAATTTTGGCAAAATAACGATATTTGATATGTGCCTGGCTTTCTCCTGACAAAGCACTTTCAAGATTTTTTAATGTAACTGACATTGTGTGTCTCCTTGTAAAATTATATTGTACTTTTATTTAATACAGAAATCAACTATAAAACAATATTTTTCAATTGTAATTTCCTATTATGATTATAGGATAAAGAAACCCGCCGAAGCGGGTCCTTGGTTGTTTTGGTAATAAGGTATTTCCTACCTCACCTTAGCCTCAAGCGGCTATGGAATATAAACTATCGTTTGCCTTTAGTTTGATTTGCTTGATTTACGGTCATCGCCTACCGAGTTGCCGTCGCTGACTATTTGCCCAATCGATTACCAGAGCACCCCCACCTAAATATAAATTATACACTTAGGTGGAGGTGGCCGGATTTGAACCGGCGTCTTGAACACATCCTCTTTGAAGGGATTACAACTATTCTGTTATTTAACGCTGAAAGCAATTACGCTCGCGATAAATTTGTCCATCTGGAGTTTGAATCTCTTTCCAATCGCTACAGATAACACGAGGTTGTTGTACAATAACAGGCTGTTGCTGTACAATAACTGGTTGTTGTTGCACTACAGTTTGTGGTTGATTAGCATTGGCAATAACCGCTCCAGCAATTCCACCAAGTATCAAAGGACCTATCCAATCATTGCGTTCAACAATAACAGTACGTCCTTCTGGATGACGATGATGCCATTGGGCGTTTGCTGCCGTGGCTACTACCAACATAGTAATTATCAATACGAGTTTTTTCATTTCTATCTCCTGTTAGTTAAATAACGCCTTAGAACACTTATGTGTTGACATAATTTTACTTGTTTGCTAGCGGATTGTCAATGGCTCTTTGGATCTTTTGGTCAAGTTCCTTTTTCAATACTTCCACTTCTTTAGTGACTTCTTTCTTCAATGCCTGTGTTTCAGAACTGATCTCTCTACGTGCTTGAGCCATTTCAGTACGAACCGCTGCTGCTTCACTACGGGCTTTGTCCAAATCTTCTCTAACACCCCTACGCATATCACGCATATCATTTTCAGATTCACGCTGTGCAGTCTTAACACTACGCTCAACTTGTTCAGTTACTGATTCATTACGACGAATATCGTTCTTAAGATCATTCTTGATGTCACGAGTGTAATCACTGGTCTTACCAGAATTCTCTTCAATAACTGCCAGACGTTTATCAAAACCCGATAAGTCAGGTGCTGAATAATCGGCAATCTTTTTCTTCATACTTTGATAGTCTTTGTAAACTTCAAAGGCTCCATAAAGACCACCTAACGTACTGCTTACAATAGTAAATGCTACCATTAGTTTGGCTGGTGTAAATTCATATCCACCGATGCTAATAACGGTATCTTTACTGGCATACTTTTTTGCGGCTGCTTCAAGTTCATCAACTTTAGCATCTACACTTTTAATTTCTTCTGTCATTTTTATCTCCTATATTGTAGGTCTATCATCTCTTGATGTAGCCTGTCGCTGCTTAATGATCTTAACGCACGAGCGTTGTCTATGGTTTTCTGATTACCATATATGTCTTTAGGTGCATAAAATGCACTATCTTTCAATATTGTTGATGCATATACATCAAATCCTTTTGGTTGTGTGGCCATTGCTGCAATATCTACACCACCTGCTAAATCGTTAGGTTGCACATTTTTCTTAACTGTTTCTGTACTTTGTTCATTTTGAAATGATTCTATGTTGGCTCTTGTTTCTGACATTTCGATTATTGATGATCCACGAGTCATTGGACTCATTACAGGCATTATAGGTACTTCAGCGTCAAGTGATCTACTTTCTATTTTAGCAAATTGTACTGGTGCTGTTTCTGCAACTGTCTGTTGTATGGCTAACAAAGAACTTAACTGTTGTTCATTGTATGTAGATGCTTGACTTTTGCTTGCTGAATATGCAGCAGCTATTGAAAATACTGAATTTGAATTAACGGGTGCTTGATAACTAATTTGATTAATCTGCTGTGCAGTATTAACGGTAGTCGAATTCATTGATTGACTTGAAGCCGTCATTAAACTTTGTAATGATGTTGTTGTAGGCCCTTGCAATTGAACTGCTGAAGTACCAGTTGGTTGTGCAGGTGGTGCAGACATTTGTGCAGCAGATGTAGTCTGAATCTGTGATGCTTGACTGCTGGCCATGCTCATAGCATTTAGATTATCTACTGTGGCCATTGCTTGTTCTTGTGCTTGGGCCGCTGACGTTGCTGCTACCTGTTGTGCGTTCTGTACTGCGGCTGCTTGTGTAGCCTTATCTGCTGCTTGTATTTGCCCAATCAAACTCATAATCAAACTCATGTTAGGAGTAGACTTATTTGACTGTTGTTGCTGTGTATTACCAGCCTGTGGTGCAGATGCTTGCGATTGCTGTGCTACTGCTTGTATATCTTTTAATGTTTGTGGAATATTATCTGGGGCACTAATACTCCCTGTTGATGATAACTGTGCTCCACCTACATTGGTAACCGGTGTACTTGATGTAGTAGATTCGGGTGTTGCTACTGCTGTACCAAGCGGAGCAGAAATACCAGTAGTTGTACTATATTTATTAGCAAGGGCAGCAGCATACCCTTTACAATTTGAATTATATAAAGGGTCATTGGCACAAGGGTCGGCAGTATATATTATGTTGGCCCAAAAGTTGCCCACTGATGATCCCGTGCCTGTTGCCCCACCACTCAATCTAGCATTCCCTAATGATGTTTGATTTATGCTAGTTGGTAACAAGAACTTGTCAATTACTGTTCCGCTGGTGTTGTCACCTGTATAATTATAAACTTGTTGGTGTAATGTACGATTACTGCCATCAGTTAGAGATGCTGTTACTCTTGCCGAAGCAGGTATATTCATATACCAACTACATGACCCGTCGCTATTTGTAGCAGTACATCCTGACCAACTTTGACCAACAGTATAACTAAATCCATAATTAAATCCATGTACCATAGCACCAACGCCTGTGTTGGTTAATGCGGTATTAATTGATACTGCTTGATTGTATGAATTAGTAAAATCATTTGATGGTAGCAAATTACCAGTAGTGGCAACTTTGTTAAATCCTGCACAAGTTGGAGCGTATGCTGGGTTTGTGGTACATGGATCAACGCGATATTTTAAACTAAAACTAACATTATAAATTTCAGGACCGTAATTGCCAGCCCAAAAGTTATTGTCCTTACCAATAAAACCCACCTGAGCATTGCTATAGTTTGTGGCAGCAATTGGGCTAGCAAATGTTTCACTAAAATTAAATTGAGTCCAATTGTATTTTTGATTAGTACGACTTGCGTAATCATACGTGGCAGCAACACCACCTCCAGCATTGTAAAACTTAACGTAAGCATCTAAGTAGTCTTGTCTGCCGTCATCCCAACCATTGCCGTTCTTGGCCATAAATCCAAAGTTGAATCCGCTTAGTTGTACACCAGTGCCACCTGCTGCTAATGCCCGGTTTACATTGACAATTTGATTTAAGTCTGTTTGACCATAACTGAAATTGATATTGCTGCCATCCCTAATACTAGGTCTAGGACCGCAGTTGCCCGGCTGACCGGCCTGGAAGCACAGTTGATTAACATAAACACCATTGTTCCAAATACTGGTTGTATCTGTAGGTGTAGTACCGGAATTTATTAAATTACCAGTATTAGGATCAACAGTTTGGGCCTTAGAATGACTTATAAATGATAGCGCCAAGCAAAGCACCAAGGCCCATTTTAGTATACGTGTCATCTATTTTTTCCTCTTGTATTGCTGGAACTTTCTCTTTATTTTCTTCCCAGGCTAATTTAGCTTGTTCGCCAATCTTACCTTCATATGGGCAAGGTGTTCCTGCTGCCATCATAGCATCAAATATACGACGATCCTGACACATGGTAGCAACTGCGGCTACTTTCATACCCATATCATATAATGTTTTGGCCAACTTTAATCTTTCGCAATTTAGATCACGTATTGTCCCGCCGCCACTTACACCAAATATCTGTGTCTGCACACTGCCGCTGGAACCTGTAGTACATAGATCACCATTGCCACCACTCATCATTGTAGGAGCAACTGCGGTTGGAGGTGGTTGAATTACACGTTGTGTGATAGTAGTTTCATTGATATTTCTATTAGTCATGTCACCTGTATTAACGTTTTGATTAACGTTGTTATTAGAACTAGTACTTGTATTGTTGTTGTTATTAGTATTTGCACTGGTTGAAGTTGATGCATTAACATTGTTATTATTATTTGTCATTGTACCAGTATTAACATTATTATTATTGTTAGTCATCGTACCAGTATTAACATTGTTGTTTGTATTGACATTAGTAGCAGTACTAGTATTTGAATTAACATTATTATTATTGTTAGTCATTGTACCAGTATTAACATTGTTGTTTGTATTAACATTAGTAGAACTGCTGGTATTAGAATTCTGATTAATGTTGGTCATTGTACCAGAATTAACATTGTTGTTATTATTTGTATTAACATTGGTAGCAGTACTGGTGTTAATATTACGGTTTGTCATATCACCTGTATTAACATTGTTGTTTGTATTAACATTGGTACTAGAACTGGTATTCTGATTAATGTTGGTCATTGTACCTGTATTAACATTATTGTTATTATAGGTCATTGTACCGGTGTTAACATTATTGTTATTATTAGTCATCGTGCCATTGTTGGTATTTTGATTAATATTAGTCATAGTACCACTATTAACATTATTGTTATTATTTGTATTAACGCTGGTACTTCCAACAGTAGTTTGGTTAATATTGGTTATTGTACCGCTATTAACATTGTTGGTATTAACTGTACTTGTACTATTGGAAGTGCTATTAGTATCAACCAGTGTAGTGGATCCATAGCCGCCAGTTAGACTGGAATTTTGATTGATTAGTGTTGTAGTAGTTTGTGCCCAAACCATACACATAAAAAACATGGCCGATAACCACAAAAGAATTTTTTTAAACATTGTATATAACCCCCGTTATATACGTATTTACTAATCAACAGTAAAAACTTATCTGTGTACATTACTCATAAGAAAACCCGCCGAAGCGGGTTTTGGATTATTCAAATTGAATTATTTGCTACGTTTTCGAACGTAGGCTTTAGCAGCTCTCTTTGCCATAGTTTTTAGGCTTTTTGGACGGGGAGCGGATGGTTTGCGTAATTTGGTTGCCATAGTATTACCTCTTTATAAAAATATATTTATTCACTAATTCGAGAATAGTTCAAAACCATTCCCGGTCCATATTGTGCTTCTGCAATCAATTTAGCCTGCCAGTCGTTATCAGCGTTAACTACAACGTTGGCGGTTTGATATTGATTAAGACGAACCCAAACAGTATAACGGTACATAGCAGACTCCTTTGTGTTGTTAAGTAATAATTATAACAAGGTTTTACCAGTTTGTCAACTGAAATTTACCCAAAAAGTGGAGAAATCTGCAAGAATTGGCTTCTCCTGCCTCCCGGACTCGCACCTTCCTAAATGCTACGCATTATGCCCTTGCAGACAATAATACTTATGCATTACCTAAATCGTATAATCCAGTAACACCTGGACCTTTGGCATTCTTATCATTCATGAATGTAAGTACCTGTCCACGATTACCGGCCTTGTTAAAACTAATATGATGCCAAGGTTTACCAGTTCCTGTGGTTTTATACTCTAATATAAATTGGTCATATTTGGCATTATCTTTAACCCATAATGCTCGTGTATAGTAATCAGCTTTACTTGCCTTAGCATATTGTATATCACAGGCCATTCCTTTAGGATGTTGGCTAGTAGGACTACCAACTCCTGCTCGTCTAAAAGAACAGGTCATAAATGCATCAGGGTATTGATTCTTAATTGGATCAAAACAATTAATAATTAATAATCGAAGATTATCACACACTTCTTGTACTGTATATCCATTTTCAATTGCCACAGTAGCAACATCGTAGGGGAAAACAACACCGGATTGTTTAGTAACTGTTTTTACATAATAAGTAGTGCCGGTTAACGGACCAACACATAATACGGTATCATCAACTACACCACCAACTGATACCGAGCCGGCCGTTTCACCTTGTGTTACCCCTGCAGGCGGTGGGCTTGTATTTGACTGAGCAGGGTTGGTTGCCGCCGCTGTTCCTTTATCTATGTCTGCCTGTGTAATTGTACCAGCAGCAATTAATGCCTTTTGTTGAGCATCAACAGCAGCAGGGCTATCTGCATCACCTTCTAATGCTTCAACAATGGCTTGTTCTTGTGAAAAATTAGGAGAATTAATTTCTACACTTATAGAGGCTGCTTCACCAGTGCCAGAAGGATTATCCCATAATGCCATTGGAATAAAATTAGCAAATACATTTGAGCTATGATAAACATCAGTTACTTCTTTTAATGTACTATCTCCTTGGTTACCCGATCCTGGTTTATATGGCATAAATTATCTCCTAGGCAAATATTTACCGTAGGGCAATATCAGTGGTACTATCTCTATATTGGTCAGCGGCCTCGTGCTTGCTGGTCATCATAGCAAATATATGTGATTTGTTTAAAGTTATTTCTTTGCCATTGCCAAGAAACATCCAAGGCATTAGTCCAACACCTTGTCCGTTTAATGTAACGCACATTGGTTTAACAAGTTTAACTACATCAGCAGTTTCGCTTTCGAAACGTGCAATCAATTCCTCACCATTGATTAGTTTTAAACTAACAACATCAGCGGTGGTAAATCCTCTTTCTATTAACATTTTATTCCTTTTCTTCTTTGGGTAATTCGCATAATTTCTCAAGCATCTTATAATGCTCGTAGGCTTTCTTCAACGCTTCAAAGTGTTCTAATTTTTCTGGGTCTGGTACTAGTATGGCCAGCCGCTTGGAAATTGTTTCCATAAACTCTCCAAGATCCTGCCCGTTGATTTTAACCTTGCCTTCAAACTCTGCATCACCTTTAACATTCAGTGATGATTGTTGGTTATTGGTAGTAATATTTGCCCAGTTTGAGCCACTGGTACCATTGGTGGTGAAAATTGTACCACCAGTTGAATATGTTCCACTGCCACCTCCACCGCCAGTACCAACATTGTAATATGGACCTATCATACCAGAAGTTAGATAGGGTATACTTGAGCTACTTAATGTAATGGTGTCAATGGTATCAGAACTCAACGGAGGTAGTTCACTATCATAATCAAAACTCATTTTAAATATTCCTTAAGTTCATTAATACCGCCTACATGGGCACCTTCGATAAAGATTTGTGGAACGCTGCGAGCATTAGGTACTTCTTCTAACAATTCTTCTCGGGTATATCCATCACCAATTTTACGTTCTTCAATTTGATAACCTTTAGATTTTAGTAATGCGTGGGCCTGATCACAGTAAGGGCAGTGATACTTGCTCCATAAAATAGCTTTCATTTTTATTATCCTCTTCTATTAATTGTTGAGGCTATTTGATTAACCTCTTGCCTTCTACGGCCATTCTCTCTTTCTAATAAACTAATACGTTGAGCTAAATCTTGATTCTGTTTAATCAATTGCTCAACGAATTGTTCGAGTTTTTTAATTTTATCGGCGTCGGTAGACATTATAAATCCGGTAAGTCATCGTAGGTAACACTATCACTCATCACGCCAATAACATAATTTGTACTTTCGGTTTCCTGTAAAGCACTTTGTTTCTTACCAATGTTCACGTGTTTATTAAACCATGGAATAGGACTGCTACGTGGATGTTCTTCAGCATACTTAATCCCGATATCTTTTAAACGTGTAAATGCTGTATGATCAACAAAGTCTTTTAGAATAGTAGCATTAAGTCCAATGACAGGACCTTTCTTGAACAAGTAATCTGCCCAGGCTTTTTCTTCTGCAATTACTTCAAGATACATAGCATATACTTCATCTTTACATTCTTCTTCAAGGGCAACAAAGTCTTCATCATCTTTGGTAACATTGTTAATTAACCAAGCGGTCCATTCTGTATGGAGGAGTTCGTCTTGGAGGATGAGACTGATGATGTTTCCGTTGCCGATGTAGATTTTGTTTTCGACCATTGCCAACGATGTAGCGAATGAGACCATAAAGCGGAGCGCCTCAAGTGCATAGCTTGCATGTAATGCCAACCAAATTGCTCGCTTGTGAGTGTGGAGATCAATTTCCTCGCCCAATTCTTTACGGCAGTTAAGTAAGTGTAGATTTTCATAATGGCGTCCTATGTTAGCAGCCATTTCAACAATTTCTTTAGTATCGTGGATCTTGTTGAATTCATCCTTGGGCACACTATAGATGTTTCTA
>Ga0214919_10010805_pt1 | contig 11488 bp, 8 predicted proteins | sample LL1503_MetaG_FD_177994 | JGI IMG/M metagenome (GOLD analysis project Ga0214919, IMG submission 177994) | Freshwater microbial communities from Lake Lanier, Atlanta, Georgia, United States - LL-1503 | ecosystem: Environmental > Aquatic > Freshwater > Lake | place: USA: Georgia | collected 2015-03-15
CCTCGTTGCGGAGAGCGTGCGTTCAGCGGTGAGCCCAGATTCATTCTTCTCAAGGCTCGAAGACGCGCATCAACATTATCTCACGCCGCGCACGGAATCGCTGGTCGGTTCGGTAATTGCAGTCTATAAACTGAGTAGCTGGTTATTTCATACCACCCCTCTGCTGGGTGAATTATCAGTGGGCGGACGCGGGCGGTTCTTTAGTTAACCCATTTTTTGCATGAATGCGGTTCGCGCCATTCCAATAATCCATCGTGCGACAACCTTACTCCGCATCGCGTCCGCTTGGCCGCAATTACCATCTCACATCCAGCTTGAACGCGTCACGGGTGTCGCCGTGGATTCGCGAGGCTTAGTTTACGTCGCTCATCGCGGAGAAAATCCGCTGCTCTGCCTTAGCGGTGATGGACGCTTGTTGCGTGAGGTAGGCGCGAAAGTTCACCGCAAGAGCGTGGCAGAAAATCTCATGGGATCTATCCCAATCCCCATGGAATCTCGCTATTGGTTGCACGGCCTACATGTCGATCCTTGGGACAATGTCTGGGTGACCGATGTCGGACGGCACCTAATTTTCAAATTCGATCGGGACGGTAAATTAGTGATGACTTTGGGCGAGGATGGGCGGCACGGCTGCAGTGACCGACTCTTCTACCAGCCGACTCATGCCTGCGTGGTACCGTCAGGGGACATTTTTGTGGCGGATGGCTACGGCAATTCGCGCGTGATCAAGTTCAACGCCCGTGGCGCACGAATTCTCGAGTGGGGCCGGCGGGGAATTGCACCTGGCGAATTTCATACGCCCCATGTTATCACATGCGGACCCGACGGGCTGCTCTACATTTCCGACCGCGAAAATGACCGCATCCAAGTGTTCGATCAAATGGGCAAGTTGCAAGCCGAGTGGCCTGGGTTGCACTCGGTCGATGGACTACACGCCGCCGCCGATGGCAAAGTGTACGGCGCTGCCGGGCTTGACAACGCCATCATCGAATACGACCGGCAAGGCCGCACCATCCAAGTTTGGGCTGCACTGAATGTGTTCCAATACCCGCATGGTATCACCGTGGATTCCGCCGGCAATATTTTTTCCGCGGAGATTGCCGGAAACCGAGTATTAAAACTGGTCCGCGATTAAATCGCGAGATTTGGTCATCGACCAAGAGAATGACTAATTTTTTCGTGGGACGGTAGCGGACGAGGCGCTCGGCTCGAGCCTAAGGAAATGCAATGCACCACCCTCATCAACGGTAGATTAAAAATCTCATCAAGTGATGTATAAAAAATCTTCCTTTAATATGAAGATCACCCGCCGGCTGTTCTTCAGCCTGAGCGTGATACTCGTTTTGCTTGAAGTGATCATGGGGCCAGGTTTGCGCTGCGGTCACGAACTCAGAAACGGTGGGCGGGCAAGCCTGGAAACTCTTATCTCCTGCTATCCTGTTTGCATCCAGCCCCCAACTTTTACATGAAATTATCCACTGAGCACAACCTAGGCAACAAAGTGCTAGGAGCGTCAAGTAGGCGAATGAACGAAGCTAAAGGTTAAAACTGTCGGTAGCGGGGCGCCGGCATTTGCGGTCGGCGAAGTGGGCCTAGGTCGTGAGATACCGATTCTGCCTCAACGACCAGATCGATGATGGAGGCGATTTTAGGCCAGGATTGCATCGTAACGTTGCTTAGGGGAACTGGCGGGGCGCATCACGAGACCGACTGCCGGCAGGACTGAGCGCAGAAAGCTTGGAACCAAGCGAAATCGAATTTCTGGACTAAGGCCTTGACCGTGTCCGTCAAATCGGGGCAACCACAGCAATGATATTGACTAGTTTTGATAACTATATACTTAAATATTTATGACTAAAAATAGAATATTCCTTGTTATGTTGCTTAGCTTGATAGTGGCAGCATCAAGCGCAATAGCCTCTGCCCCGAAAACTAGTTTGCCGATTTTTAATTTGCCCGCGACCGGCGCACCGGCCTCAAGCCAGGTAATTCTTCTAGCGGTGGACGAACGCTCCTTGCCCCTACGGCACAATCTCGCGCTTTTTCTCAGCCAACCCGAAGTCATACGCCAACCGGTTTTAGCTCCGTCAACATCACCCACTGCTCCGGATAATAGTGCAGCACATTTTAACGGCACAGTTATCCGCGAGAACGGTAAGTACCGGATGTGGTACTACGCCGTAGGCCACATTCCAGCGACTGATAATGGCAAAGATGGGGAATTCGGCATTAGCCCCGTTTGCTATGCCGAAAGCATCGATGGCGTTGCATGGGTGCGACCAAATCTGCGTCAAGTGCTTTGGCGAGGCACCCTAGAAAATAACTGCATTGCGCTAGGAGACGGTCCCGCGTTGGGCAGCAACGCCTGTTCGGTTATTCGTGACGATGATGAACTAAGCCCCGAGCGGCGCTATAAGATGGCGTTCGGTTTTCAAGACCCCAAGCTCAAGATGTCTAGGGCTGGCACGGCAATTAGCCCGGACGGAATCCACTGGACGCGATTGCCGAGCGACGCCTCAGGCCAAAATTTTTCAGAGATAGCCTCACTCTACAAACACGGCGGAGTCTACTTTCTGAATACCCATATTCGTGGTTGGGGGGAAAGTGATCGTCCCGAAGGCCGCCAAGCTTACGTATGGATTTCGACTGATTTTGATCATTGGTTGCCCGAGCCGGCAGCGTCCTTCAAGGTAGCAGAACCGGTGGATCACTCTGGCTACGGAACCCACGGTCTTCCACCCGCCAACTATACCCAAGTGCACCTGGGTGTTGGGGCCGCCTCCTATGGGAATGTAGCAATTGGCCTTTGGGGGATGTGGAATAATCGTATCCCCAATTGGGGCGAAGGAGGCATTAATTGTGATCTCGGCCTCGTGATCAGCCAAGATGGAATTCATTTTGATGAAGTCGTAAAAGGATTAGCCTACATCAAGAGTGAAGCCTCCCCAGCGGATCCGGTCTCCGGCAAAAATTATCCCACTATTCTACATCAATCGAATTCCATATTCAATGTAGGCAACGAAACTTGGATTTATCATGGTCGCTGGCGCAACGTCGACTTCCAGCGACTCAAAGGAAAAATTCAATTCCAGCACATTGCCAAAAATTACTGGGGAGCCGTTGCCCTGGCGAAATTGCCACGCGATCGCTGGGGCTACTTGGGCTTAGCCGGCGCTAATCATTGGAGCGGCGTAAAAATGCATGGCTCAGTCTGGTCTACCCCAATTACGCTACCCGCTGGAACTAACCCCCGCCTGACCCTCAACGCAACCGACTTAGAGGGCCTGCGGATCGAAGTTGCCGACGAATTGTACCAGCCAATGCGGGGCTTTGAGCAGGGCAGCGCCGGTGGGCAGCGCAATGCGTTCGACGCTCGAGTTGATTGGGGGGGGCGCTTCCTCAGCGAACTCGCAGGAAAAACCATTCGCCTCCGAGTCCATTTTGCGCGCGCAGATGGGGTTAATCCACGCCTCTATGCACTGAATTTAACGCAAGACTGAGTGGATAACAGCTACATTATATGAGGAAAATCGGCTGGCCCAGCACATCGGGTACCCGTCTGAGGGTTGCCCGCGAGCTTATTTCGCGCGTCCATGCCAATTGGAATTTAAACCGGCAGCTAAAACTCTGGGCCCTCGCGCCATTGATCTGCTTTTTCGCGTCGCCGGCGAGGTCTGCGGTTGTGGTAGAGGAAGACTTTATAATCAAAAATAACGGCGAGTATATAGCGGTAAAAATGTTATCGCCGTCCCCTCAACAACTAGCCCCGCGCCCGCTACTGTTGCTGAATTTTGCAACCGATCGAAATACTTCGTTGAAAGACCCGTTATATGGTGATCCCGCTCGCAGGTTTCTCGAGGCTGGGCACCGAGTTTTAAGCTTTGACGTACCTGCGCATGGCGAGCGCATTGACAAGTATGGCAAGGGAATTGATGGATTCTGCGCAGCGTTTATGGATGGCCATGATCCTTTTAAGCGTTTCGTCAGCGATGGGATTGCTGTGATTGATGCGTGCATCCAACGAGGCTGGACGCAACCGGGGCGCGTCGTAGTATGCGGGAATTCACGCTCCGGCTATTGCGCGCTGCGACTTGCTGCCGCGGACAAGCGTATCGCGGCAGTGGCAGCGCTTGCGCCAGTAACCGACTGGAGAAAATTGCGCGAATTCTCGGGCATTGCGAAGCGTCTAGAAGTAGCCGATCTTTGCTTGGATAACTACGCAGCGGAACTCGCAGGCCGCCCCATTTATTTAGCGCTAGGCAATGCCGACCGCCGCGTTGGCACTGAAGCCTTCGCTAGTTTCGTGCATGCTTTGGCTACAGCGGAAGCGCGCATGTCATTAAACGTATCCCACCTTCGCCTGCTCATAGTAAACGATTCCCCGGGGCATACCTTGCACGACCGCTGGAGCGCGGACGGCGCACAGTTTCTCATGGCAGCCGCTCCCTAAATATTATGATCCAAGATACCCTCAACTTAGCTCATAATTATGAGCCCCTCTCATCTCGCCTCGCACAAGCCTTCGCGTTTCTTCAACAAATCAACGGCAACGAGTCGCTCGGTCGCCATGAGATTGCTGGCGCTGACATATTCGCGCTAATCCAACGTTATACAACTCGCCCAGAAGCAGCGGCGCAACTTGAAGCCCATCGTAAATATATCGACGTTCAGTACGTTCATCAGGGATGCGAACTTATGTTGTGGGCACCCCTCGTAACGATGCGAGCAGTAAACATGGCGTATGACGAAAACCAAGATGCCGCCCTTTTTCAGCTTGTACCAGAGATGTCGAGGCTCTGCGTGAATGCAGGCAGCTTCACGATATTTAACTCAAATGATGCTCATGCCCCCTGTCTGGTTTGGGGAAATACCTGTGAAGTTTTTAAGGTAGTAGTGAAAGTGAAAATAGATTGACCGTCGAATCTGCGATCCAGCCGTTCCCCCTCCCTATCATGAGAATTACTGAAGTCCGAACCATTCTACTCACGGGCCCGTCAACGAACGATCCCTTTCTGCGCGAGGCGCGCAAATGGCGCAGTGCGGCGTTTATTGAGATTATCACCGACAGCGGCCTAATCGGTATAGGGGAAACTTACGCCGGCTACGCAATTCCAGAGGCTATTCCGGTAGTGGTTGATTTTTTCCGCCCAGTGCTGATTGACCAAACCGTTGATGATATCCCGATGCTCTGGCGCAGGATGTACCGCTGCGGAAATTCTTGGTGCCGCGTGGGCCTTGGAGTCGCAGTGCTGACGGGCATCGAGGCAGCGCTTTGGGACCTCAAAGGAAAGCTGCTTGGACTGCCCGTGCACGCCTTGCTTGGTGGGGCAAGGCACTCTCGCCTCCCCTGTTACGCTACAGGCGGACCCGCCAATTATCCCAAGGAAAATCTTGCGCGGAAGATCGATCATTATTTTTCGCTTGGCTTTCGCGGCATCAAAGTAGGAGTCGGTAGCTATTCACCGAGCCAAGGCTGGTACACCCCTGATACAACAGCGGAAGCCGTCGACTTTGAGTCAGACAAGGTCAGCTTCATGCGCGCCCAGGCGGGCCCTGATGCCTGGCTCATGCTAGACGCCCATATGGATAATAAGGAGGGCGCCATCTGGTCTTTAGAGACATCAATTGCCGTCGCCAAGTCGATGGAGCCTTACAATCTATTCTTTTTTGAGGAGCTGCTACCATACACCGACCCTTGGGGTTATGCGGAACTCTGCCGGGCTACGACCGTGCCTGTGGCCGGCGGCGAATTTCTCACCGCCGCCTATGAATGGAAAGTTTTCGTTGGCCATGACTCCTTTGACATCGGACAACCAGATGCCTCATTTACGGGTGGGCTCGGGGAATTTCTCATCGTAGCCGCTATGCTCCATAAACGCGACCGCCGGATCGCTACACATGCTTGGGGCGCGGGAGGTTCGTTGATGCAAAACATCCATGCGGGGTTTGCGGCCCCGAATACCTGCATGCTCGAGGTGCCACCAGACTATGCGGGGCTGCATTCCGAAGTTATAGATGGAGGCCTAATCATCAAGGACGGCTATGTCCTCCCACCCGAACGACCGGGTCTTGGCATTGTGCTAACTGACGAGATTCGTCGACGTTATCCATTTAAACCAGGCAGTGGCGAGTTCATCAGCGTCCCTGGCAAGATTCTCCAAGATTAATTCAGTTCATGAAAATCCTCATAGATGTTCCGCCATATAAGCCCCTCTTAGAGGCCTTACGCAGCTCTGGCTTGCACGAAATAGATTGCATCTCTCCACCCATGGAGGTCAGCCGACCGCTTGATCCCGAGAGACTTCGTGAAGTCGATGTGCTGTTCTGCTCGCTGCCGCCCACAAATTTTTCTGATTTTAAAAAGCTGCGGTGGATTCAGCTTACCTCTACTGGCTACAGCCAGCTATTCGGCCTAGATCTACCGGAGCGAGCGATCCGAGCGACCAACTCTCGTGGTTGTTTCGACGGGCCCATTGCAGAATGGAATATCGCCATGATGATCAATCTGGCGCGCGATTTCAGGCAGATGATTCGTAACCAAGAGGCCGCCATCTGGGATCGTTCCGCTATATTTCAACGGGAAATTCGTGGCTTAACCGTCGGAATATGGGGCTATGGAGGAATTGGCCGAGAAACTGCACGTCTGGCCCGCCAACTTGGTTTAAAGGTGCATGTCATGACACGGGCCGGCCTCGGTTCACGAGAGGAGACATATTGCGTTCCAGGGACCGGCGATGCGGCAGGCCTTATGCCCCATCGCGTCTTCCGTGCGGGAGAAGAGGGAGAATTTCTAGGGGGACTCGACTTCCTCATACTGGGACTGCCTCTAACCAAGGCTACCGAGGGTTTGATCGGTGAAAGAGAGCTGCGGGCACTGCCGCCGCGGGCCTTTCTGCTGAATCCCTCACGCGGGCCAATTATTCAGCAGGAAGCGCTGCTGCAGGCTTTGCGGGAGGGATGGATCGCCGGTGCCGCCATCGACACTCATTATCAATATCCAATGCCTAAAGAGCATCCATTATGGCGATTCCCCAATTTAATCTTTACCCCACATATTTCTGGGTCGGCGCTCAGCCCTCATTTCCTTTCTAGAGTCTGGGAGATTTTCTCCCTCAATATTGATCGTCTCCATCGTGGGGCACCGCTACTCAACGAACTGAATTCCGTTCAATTGCGGGGTGGCTAAAATTCAAGCAAAGCGGAGGCGGAGCCTAACTATCGCTCACGGATAAAGTGACGATGGTGAGGATCCCACAGGGGAAATGAGCCATCCACGTGGCATTCGCCGGAGAGTCCCTCATCGAGCAAAGAGTTGGATCGTCGCAGTTGGCCTAAACTCTGCTTAGGTCGTTTGCCAACTAATACAAGAAATAGCGTTCAGGCGCTTGAGGCCTCATTGAAGTTTAAAGTCCACGGTCAGAATGCGGCCATAAGTGGCATTAAAATTAATTACCGCCCAGTTTTCGTAATTTTTAGAATCGTGCGTCCCAGTATACTTGGCTGGAAATCGTGGATCCCGCCACCAAAACGCTGCCGAGACAGTTATCTCTGTATGCACAGGGAGCAAGCTGGCCTTATCGATCCAATATTTAGCAATCGCCAATTGCCCGCCACCCTGAATTTGAATCGTGTGCGCATGAAATTGCATGGCATATTCAGGTGCTACAAGATCTGCCGGAGTCCAATTTCTTCCTTCCAATCGCGTTACTCGGCTGAATAGATAACAGGCCTTCCCTTCATAAATTGATTCACCATCGAATCGATAGGGAGATGAAACTGGCACCAAGCGCGGCAACATGGTCAACTGCGCTTGGGGCAGGCCAATCATGCCATCAGCATGCCATTGGTCGCCCGGTTGTGCGTAGGCCTTCAGCGGAGCCCCCACGGCTTCATTTAATAACACCGATTGCCATGCAATCAACTCATCCCCTGTGGGAATACCTGGCGCCACCAATCGCCCTGACGGCAATAGTTTGGCTGACAGCGAGTACTGCCCATCTCGCCAATCAACCTTAAAGCCACGGCCATCACTTGATCCGATCGACAGATTAAAGACCGCTTCGCGCTGAGATACCACCGAAACAAAATCTTTTTTTCCGGCGGCAACTGTTCCTGCCGCCAAATCAAGAGACCGCATACCACTACTATAGATCGCCGTGCCGGCTGGTCGCGGTAGATCAAAAATCTGCATAAACTCAGGATAGCCAGAAATTATCTGCTCCTGCTTCAAATGCACCTTCAGTTGCATTCCCTCATGCCAACCGTAGCGCGGCACCGGTCCATCAGGCAAAAGTCCGTAAATCATCTGCTGAAGTCCTTGCGCCTGGCCAATATCACTACGGAAGATGTGCGCATTCCCGAAGCTCCCCGCATCACCGAACACGAGGACCTTGCCTTTTCGGTGCGTTGCCAAAACAGCAACTGGACCCAACGCCCGAGGGCTGTGACTTTCCAGCAAAATTTGCGCCGCTGGCTCCGCGGAGGGCAGAATCTCTAGGGTGGTCCCATTTCCGTATATAATATCACGAACCCCATCAAAGAGAGGATGGTCGTTAGGAATCGGGATTGAAATAGTATCAGTCTGTCGTGCTAGAAAGCGCACCCCGAACTTCTGGGCAATTAAGTTTAAGCCCACTAAATCGAAGCCCTCCTTACCTAGTGCTGAAATGCTATTAGCGATCAAAATGAGACTTCCACCCTGCGCGACAAATTCCTCCAGAATAACTGCCTCATTTTCAGTTAAATTAGCTCTGCCGCCATGCGCTAGGCCTGCAGGACAAATTAACAAATAAGCTGCCACTCCCTGCAAAAGCTCAGACGATAGCGGTTGGCGGCTAATTTCGATTTTGAATTTATCAGCAATCAGCTCGGAAAAAACAAAAGTTCCATTCGGAATAGCGGTTGCTGCCGGCGAATAAAAATTCGTGAGATCGCGTAGTTTCGCATCACCACGAGCGACGCCTTGAGGAAATTTATTATCCGGCCGAGCTTTTTGATAATAATCATCAAACAGCATCCGGCGCTCTAAGGAAGCGGCCGATCCGGAAACCTGCCCCGCTAAGCCCACTAGGATTACGGATAAGGCAGCGGTAGAGGTTAAACGAAGTCCCCGCTTCCTTAATAAAATAAAACTGATGGCTAATATAATGAGCGAATTCATATTATAAAATTATAGGAGTGGGTAAGCTTTCCTACGATAGGCAGCGATTCGCAAAATTTCGCACGAGATCTTAAAACGGCCAGGCAATGAAATTACCGGAATTGAAAAGAATACAATTTGGCGTTTTTAAAATAAATCTTGAGCCGCATTGGCCGGCCCGCCAAAGCCGCAATGTCAGCATTGCCCCGCCAGGAGACTCTATGTTCAAGGCTTGTTGCGACAAGCGGGTCAGCATCACTGAAGGAATACCCCGGCAATGGATTCAACCGACCGTCTAAAAGTTCCACGCGTACCTCGCATGGCTCCGCGCCCCATTGCTGTAAGGCGGCCTGAAGATTTAGATAGAGGTTTTTTCCCGAAAAAGTGAGCGAACGCGTAGTCGCCACGCTCCATTCATGGCGAGCGCCTTCTAACGATACAAAACCGTCCCGCGGCAGAGTGGCGAGCCCAATACCAGCCGCAGCCTTATCCCCCAACAAGAGGAGTTGTTCTGGAGAACGCCAGTTTGTGCCGGTGTAATAATAGTAAATTTTATCCTGATACACGATGGGCTCTGATGCATAAATTGAAACGGCATCAAAATCCCCCTGATCACCACGCGATATAATCGGCTGCCGGTACATTCGATTATAATGCACGCCGTCTCGACTAAAAACGAATTGAGGCTCATGCGTCGTGTTGGTCGTAGAGAAAATCCAAAGTGACCCCAGATACCAGCCTTCATGAAAAGCGGTCGGCATCGCGTAGAATTCGGTATCAGGATAGTCTAAATTATCTGCCACTACAATTGTCTCTGGTTCTGACCAATGGACCATATCCAAGCTTTCAGCCCGACCAATCGAGCGGCGAGCATAGGCCGAATGCATATGAAAATTATTCTCCATATGCACCGCATAAACTTTGCGAATCGGATCCCAGCCTAAAAAATCAGTCGGTCCCCATCGCCCCACCTGCTGGCCTGTATCGATTACGGGATTTCCCGCACCCGCGAACCAATGATACGCATCAGGAGAATAAAAATAAGAAAAAGTCATCCCCTTTCCCTGATATGTTCCAGCTCGCGTAAATGATTTATAGCGGCGGGCGGGATCACTATCGTGTAAATCTTCAAAAAAATAACCATACGCCATAGCCTCTGGCACAATATTATTTGCCTTAGATCCTTGATATTCGACTAGACCAAGTGAGGGCTTTTCCCAATTCACCCCATCAGATGAAACCGCCTCACAAATTATGCGCTGAGCGGCCGTAGCATCGCCCTCCCCCAATACAATTACTTTCCCTTTTTCATCACGCCCGCCTGTTCGAAACACCCCCGAAGAATACCGCATCCGAAATTTTCCCAAGCGCTGATCAAAAATAACCCATGAAAGGCGCATGTCGGGGCCTTCCCAGGGTCGATCACGCCGCAATACTGGATTTGGGGTCACCTTCTCTGCGACGTTCAGGCGACGGGCGCTGCGCTCTAGTGTCTCCACAATGTCTTCATCAAAGAAAAATTGCCGAGCAGAACCAATATAGTGCAATCCTGGCCCTGCAGGACTAGCCAGACCTTGCACCGCTTCAAATCGAAGCGAGAGGAAAATAACGACTAGGATAAAAATAGGCGGCAATTTTCGACAGTTCATGGATAAGCTTTTAGATTTGGCTGTTTACGGTTCTAGCCAGAACGAGTAAATATGGGCATCTTTGAGATGAAAGCGGATCCGCACGGGCTTACCCTGTAATTCGGCTAGGCGGCGTTTCGGCCAACGCAATTCTACTCGCGTGTGGTCGCCGACTACCGGCTGACACTGCGCGAGTCCCCAGCCAGGCAAGACCGTGCGGCCGTCGGCGGAAGTAATTTCAGCGCGGATCTCCCCAGCAGCTTCAGCATTAATGTATAAATGTTGCCCAGCGATCACGACCGGGCGCGTATCAAGAAACCCACCCTCGACCCCCGCGTGCATTGAAACAAATCCGTCGACCCGCAGCTTAGCTAAATAGATTCCTCCGTGATATCTCTCGGAAGCTCGCTGCAGATTGGGTCGATACCGCACATCGATGCCAGAATAGTAAAACCAGAGCTCATCACCCATCCGAATGGGATGAGAGGTGGCCATGATTTGGCCGGTGTCCCCAATGCCCGGGCCCATTTCGGAGACAGGGATGAAATGGGCCCGATCGCCCACGCGGTTCCAGGCCCGAAGGTCCCGGCTACTGGCGAGCTTCGGAGAATTGACTCCGCCCAGGGCACCACCTGGGAAGCCGCAGCGGGATGAGCACCTCCGCCCAATCCGCTGTGCAATTGCTGCGCCCCGACTTCTGGGACGACGCATGCAAGCATCT